>Ga0310827_100132_pt1 | contig 95139 bp, 114 predicted proteins | sample WT_ome_2_FD_201309 | JGI IMG/M metagenome (GOLD analysis project Ga0310827, IMG submission 201309) | Sorghum-adapted microbial communities enriched on wild type (WT) sorghum from Joint BioEnergy Institute, Emeryville, California, United... ... | reverse complement strand
AGCGAAGTTGTAGACAGAATAAAGAGAAAAACTAAGTCTCTCTCTTATTGCTATATGGGAGATAATTTAGGTAGTATCATTATTTCTGATGATAATGGAAATGCAAAAAAGATTAGTTATGATGGAGATTTCAATATCGAGATCGATAAATCTGCAAGTGGTCATGAATTATGGACAATTGCAGATGAAGCTAAAGACAATACAATATTTAGAGATGTTATGATGAATGTTGTGTTTCATGTTTATTGCAGTTTGTATTATTTTTTGAACAATAATGATATGGAGATTTTTGAAAGAATATTAAATCAAGGAGAGATTATGAATGAGTAGAGATACTAAGCTTAGTATGCCGAAGATTGAACTATTCTATCATGATGATAGTGATGGCAGTTGGAAACCATTAATAGACAAAGATGGAGTTTTACGTGTAACTATTGTTGGTGGAAATGAAAATTTAGGAGGTAGCAGTGATATGAGATTTTTAAGTGGAGAAGGTCAACCTACAGATGTACTTAATGCAAGAGAAGGTGATTTATATATTGATGTTACAGATGGTAAACTATATCAAAAATCAGCAACAGAATGGCATTTCTTAGTTGACTTGAAAGGTAAAGATGGTGTAGATGGTAAGAACGGTGTTGACGGAAAAGATGGTGCTAATGGTAAATCTGCATATGAAATTGCTGTAGATAACGGATTTACAGGAACAGAGCAAGAATGGTTAGAATCATTAAAAGGTGCTGACGGAAAAGACGGTGCTAATGGATTCCCTACAGAATCACAATGGAATGATTTAGTAGCGAGAGTACAAGCATTAGAAAGTTCTACTACAGGAGCATAATAATTAATATAAGACACTCTGTTGACAGATATTAATTATTATGATATAATGTATATACAATCGAGTTTTAAACAGTTCTAGACATCAAAAACTGTTTAAAAATATTTTTAATAAATGTAATATATTGACTTGACAAATGCAAAAATTTATGATATAATACATTTACAATTAAGGCACGAACAGCAATCTTTAAAATTAGAATCAAGACATTTATATTGATATAGTGAATTAGTGCCTTGAATATTTTTTTATAGTATATAAGATATGCTCTTGACAAAAATAATAAATAATTATATAATATATATGAACATAGTAATACTTTACTTAATTGAGAAATAAGTCTATGTATTGTGTGCATATCGCTTTAGGACTATATATTATGTCCACTCAAGCGCATAGAGGGCGATATGATGCGTCACACATATTTACTTTCCAAATGTTATCTGCCACTTTCCACTTTCCACTTTCCACTTTCATGTAACTTTTAAGTGGCAGATATCATTAATATTCTAAAATGCGGAACAGTTTAAGGTAGAACGCTCTTTGACTAGTGTGTATATGTCAAAGAGATGGTAGATTCGATTATTGTAATTCGCTACATGCATGTCAGAGTAGAAGTTAAATCTTTTACTCAGACACCGTTTATTTTCATGTTTTCAACTTCTCTTACAATCTTAGACACCAACAGCGTAAAATACAAGATAGTACAGGTATTTTATTATTTGGTTATTTAGAGATTTGAATTTAGTGGCATATATGGTGTCTAGTATAAAAATAACATTAGGCTCATACAGCAATAAATAAAATTACGTTGGTTATCTTACATACAACTATATTATCTAATTTCTATTATCTAATTACATCATTAATTATTAATTATCGATGTGATAATAATTTTACTTTAAGAGCCTAGTAAAGATTTTCTTAAATAGGCACATACAGCAATACATAAATGTAGGTGTATGAGAATATTTTGATAATTTGGAAAATCAAAATATTTAATTGGGTGCCTAGTTTTTTAATGCGTGAAAACTCATAATAGACTGCTCATTCAGGTAGATTCGTGCCTTGTTTTATTAAACAAATTCTTGCATTTTAAACGCAATACATCAATGTTTAGAATTTGAGAATTTGTTTAATAAAAATAAAATGGATAAAAGGAGATTGATATTATGTTAGAATACTTGAAAAATGATGCTAATGAGATAAGAACTGCAAATGGGGCAAAAGCTTTCGCAAGCACAAAATCATTTGTATTAGACTTATTCTCTATGGGTGGAGCTTTCCGTAATCGTAGCGATAAAGAAATTAGAAAGTTGTTTTCTAAAGCATTCGCTGAAAATCCATTACTAGCTATGAAAACTCTATTCTACCTAAGAGACATTACAGAAGGTCAAGGTGAAAGACGATTTTTTCGAGTTGCATTAAAACATCTAGCATTACATAACAAAGAAGCACTTCGTAAGAATTTACATCTTGTACCAAAATTTGGTCGATATGATGATTTATGGGTGCTGTTAGAAACAGACCTTAAAGATGATGTTATTGATTTAGTTAGAAAACAATTGTCATTAGATAAGAATGTAGACCATCCTAGTCTATTAGGAAAATGGCTACCAAGTTTAAATGCTTCATCTCATAAAACTAAGAAGTATGCAAAAATAATTCAAGAGGGATTGGGATTAACGCCTAGACAATACAGAAAAATGCTATCTGCCCTAAGAGCTAAAATTAACATTGTTGAAACAAAGTTAACCGAGCGAGATTACGAATCTATTGATTACAGTAAAATACCATCTCGTGCAGGATTAATTTATCGTAACGCATTCTATCGTAATGATAGAGAGCGTTATGTAAAATTTTTAGACAACCTTATAAAAGGTAAGGCGAAAATCAACACTAAAACATTGTATCCATACGATATTGTTAGAAAGGCGTTAGAAGGATATGGTGGTCGTAATATTTGGAGTTGGGGTAAAAGCAAGGAGTTAACACCACAAGAAATTCAATTACTAGACTCACAGTGGAATAATTTACCAGACTTCATTGGTGAGCGTAAAGAAAATTCTATTGCTGTTGTTGATACGAGTGGAAGTATGGCTGGTACTCCTATCGAAGTTGCTATCTCTCTAGGTATTTACTTAGCAGAACGCAACAAAGGCGTATTTCATAATCACTTCTTCACTTTCAGTAACAAACCACAACTGCAACAAATTGTTGGTAGCAACATTGTTGAAAAAGTAAGAAATCTTTCAAATTCAGATTGGGGTAACTCTACTAATGTAGAGGCTGTATTTCGTAAGATTCTTAATGTTGCAGTCAAGAATAACTTGCCACAAGATGAAATGATTGGCAAGGTTATAATAATAAGTGATATGCAATTCAACCATTGCACTAGAGGTGTTGATACACATATTTTTAAACAATTAGAGAAAGACTTTAATGAAGCAGGATATAAAATGCCATTGCTAACATTTTGGAATGTTAATGCATTTCAGTCAAACACTCAATTTACAATGAATGAAAGTGGAGTTGAGTTAGTCAGTGGATTCTCGCCTTCAATATTTAAAAATGTATTAAGCAACGTAAGTAAAACACCTTATGAACTTATGCTTGAAGTTATTGATTCTGAAAGATATTCAGAGGTTACGGTGTAAGCCTAACCTCTAGGGGTAAAAGGGGTTAAGGGTCTAGTATAATACTAGACTCCTTTTTGTGTTATATAAATTTGACAAAAATTGATAATTATGATATACTGTAATTAACATAGATAAAAAGTCGCAACAAGAGCAAAAAATAATTATATAAAATCTCTATAACAAGGAGGTATCAAATTGTTTAAATGTAGCATGAAATATAAAAAAGGTGATGAGTATATATAAAATTACGAATATAATAAATAATAAATTATGGTATCATGTAAAAATTTAAAAACAAAATTTGGAGGTTTATTATTTATGCTTAAATTAGATTTACAATTCTTTGCAAAGTTAACAGCTTCTTTTAAAACTAAAGGTGAGCTAGATATGAACAGAGTTGTAGTTTATGAAGTTAAAAACAAAGGTAAACAAGATGAGTATATTGAAGAAGTAGATTTACTAAGCTTCATGAAAGAGTTTCATGGTCAAGAAGTTTCTATTTCTATTACAAGAGATGAAGAGGTATATAGAGCTAAAGAAATCGATGAAGATGATTCAGAAAAATAAGGGTAGGTAATTCTATTGTATGGAATAATCTATAAAGTTACCAATTCTATTAATGGTAAAATATATATAGGGCAAACTACAAAAGCATTAAAAGAGCGTATTAAAGGTCATTATGATGCTCATAAAAATACTAAAAATATATTCCATAAAACATTAAAGAAGTATAGGTTTAAAAATTTTAAGATGGATTTATAAAGACTTCTATGATAGAGAGAAGGTGAATCTTAATAATGAGAAGTTACACAAATAGAAAAGGAGAAAAAATCACCGTAAGTAAAGAACATTTAGATACTGCTGTTGAGATAAAAAAACAACTTCAAAAAGCTTCACCAAGCGGAAGGTGCTCGTGGCGACAATTGGTTAATATGATGAAAGAAGAAGGGTTTAATGACGCAGAGAATAGCGAAAACTATCGTTGCATGATTAAAGATTATCAGAAATCTATCGGAGAGTTGCCACAAGTAGAAAAATATGCAGATATGATTGCAGACAAAAAACTAGATTCTATCAAAAATCTAGTAGGTGAATACGCATATGCAAAGCGTGAAGCACAAAATGAATTTAGAAAGCTAAATAAAGTAAAAAGAGATATTATTGATCATGCTTTATTTGCAGAACAAATTGAAAATGTTTTTAGTAATTACGATTGGTCTAAATTTAATTTTGAAACCAAGCGTATACATAATGGGAAAAAGAAGATGATTGTATGTCTTTCTGATTTGCATATAGGTGCTTTGGTTGATAATGATGTTAATAAATACAATTTTGAAATAGCGAAAAATAGAATGCAAGAATATTTAAACAAAGTTGTCAGAGATATTAGAGCCAATGATATATCAGAAGTATATTTAATTAATTTAGGAGATTCAATAGAACACCCATATATGCACAATTTAGCATATAATTGTGAATTTGTGTTATCTGAACAGATTGCACATGCATCAGACTTAATTATAAAGTTTATGATTGGATTGGCAAGTAAAGATGGAGGTAACGCAAATGTTACCGTAGCAGGCATAGCAGGAAATCATGATAGATATAATGAGGACAAAAGTAAAAATTTAGATGGAGACCATGCTGTAAAAGGTATAAATAAATCTATTCAATCTTTCATAGAAAATGCAAAACCAGAAAGAATTACTTATGAACAAGCAAAAGACTATGAACACTCTTTTGAAATCAATGGTAGGAATATATTAGCTGTACATGGAGATTTGGATAATAAAGATGATAAAAATCTATTATCCAAACACTCTCATTTAAAAGGGATAAATTATGATATTGCTATAATGGGTCATTATCATACAAGAGAAGTTAAAGAATTAGGAGATAATAAATTTGTAATTGTTAGCGGTAGTTTAAAAGGTGCAGATAATTATTCTCTTAATAAATTAAGAAAAGTATCATCTCCCTCGCAAACATATATAATTATACATGAAGATGGAGAGATAGAAGTTAAATGGGCAACATTAAAATAGTAGAACGGTGGAAATATATAGAAATCTATGAAGGTTTATACAAAATATCTAACTAAGGTAATCAAAAACATCTAGTGGATACATATAAAAATATTCATCAATTACTACATAAAAACTTGATTTTATAAATATATTTTTTACAAAATGCGGAAAAAAGTGCTCTGTAAACCACTTATTAATGAAAGGTTGATAATGTCCGAGTTGTTTCCTCTCCCTTCGACTTCGGGCATTATGTTCTCTTTTTTGTTTCAATGTATAACATAATGAAAGGAGTGGAACAAATGAGTACAAGAAAAAGAAAAAGCACTTCTACTCCAAAAAAGAAATGTCAAGGTAAATGTGGAAGATTAAGAGCAGAAACGTTCTTCTTTAGAGTTGACAGTCCATTATTCCCAGATGGAAGAATTAATATTTGTCGTGATTGTATTCGAGATGAAATTGATGTTGATGATATAGAACAAGTCATTAGCTTTTTAAGGCAAATCGACAAACCTTTTTATCAAGACGAGTGGGATAAAGCTTTAAAAGGAAGGGATAAGAAACATCCTATTGGTGCTTATCTTGGAAAAATTAACTCGTTGCAACAGTATAAAGGTAAGACATTTGCTAATAGCGATGGCATTGATGGTGTAGGAAAAATAGATTTATCATCTGTTAATGCACCAGATTCTATCAAAAGTGCAACAGGTAAAATCATTAAATATTCGGAAGAATTGGTTGATAAGTGGGGTACAGGATATTCTAAGAAAGAATATTTACAGCTAGAAAAATTCTATCAAGATATGATATCTACTCATGAAATTCACACTCCTACACATATCGATATGTTGAAGCAGTTAGCTTATCTATCCGTTGACCGAGATAGATTAAGAAGAGAAAAAGAATGGACAGACTACAGTAAAATCAGTAAGACTTATGAAGATATGATGAAATCAGCAGGTTTCCGACCTATTGATAGAAAAGGTATTGATGATGCTACAGGTATTAGAAGCTTCTCTCAAATTTGGGAAGAAGTAGAAAAGAGAGGATTTAGAAAACCTCCTGCCCCTAAATTTGATGAAGATATTGTTGATGGTATCATTATTGCTTTAGCAAATTATTACCATAGATTAATAGGTAAAGAAATTCTTACAGAAGTTCCAGATGAAATAAGAAAGGAAATGGAAGAATTTTACCAAGAAGATTTGACACCTGTGGATATAAATGATGAGGAATATGAAGATTTAGATTTTAGTGAGGATGATGGAGACGAAGAAGATATCCTCCTTCTTGATAATGATGAGGTAGATAATGATGACTAAGTGGAGCAATGAAGAAATAGATAATACTTGTAAGTTTTTTATTGATAGAGGATATGGGGGTGGTCTAGGGTATGACAAAATGGAAATCATGGTCTGAATTAGAAAAAGTTCAAGGAACTAATATTCGTAATATCGAGGATATGTTGCCAGACTTCGCAGAAATGTTAGCATATTTCCAAGTCTACCCTGACTAGGCAAGTTCATCGATTACATACTACCAGAGGATAGTAAGTTCGAATTATATCCTTTCCAACGTATCTATTTGAGAATACTTGCCAGATACAAAAAGGTATATATAACAGCTACTCGTGGTACATCTAAATCGTTCTTAAATATACTTTCAATGTATCTGAAATGTATATTCTTCCCATCAATTAAACTATCATTGGTTGCTCCACAGAAAGACCAAGCTTCAGCTATCGCTCAACAAAATATTGAAGCGATTTGGAATTTTATTCCTATGTTGAAGAATGAAGTTAAGAAATACACATTTGCTAAAGACTTCACAAGATTGACATTCTGGAACAATAGTGTACTAGATATTGTTGTTGCTAGTCAGGGTTCTCGTGGTCTGCGTAGGCATGGACTTTCCTTTGAGGAAATTGTTCAAATGGAAAAGCATAGGGGAGTAATTGGGGAAGTTCTACTTCCATTACTTGCCAACAACCGTAAAGGTGCAGATGGGAAAGTTTCTCCATATGAGATACATAAACAATTGACATATGTGACTACGGCATCTTCAAGACAGTCATATGCTTGGGAACAATTATACAGCGTTATGGTTGAAATGGCAGATGGTAAATCTGCTTTCGTTATTGGTAATGATTGGACGTTGCCAGTAATGTTTGACCAATTAGACCCAGACTACATTGAAGAAGTTAAAAACGACCCTAGTATGAGTCCATTGCAATTTGCTAGAGAATATATGTCAATATGGACTGGTTCTAGCGAAAACAGTTTAGTACAGTTAAAAGATTTAGAGAAGTGTAGAGTATTAACTAAAGCTGAAACGGAAGCTGTAAAAGGCGACCATAAATATATCATATCTGTTGACGTTGCTCGTTCTGAAAGAAAAAGAACAGCTACAACAGCTATCGCTATATTTAAAATTATACCTAGAGGTAATGGAACTTACATTAAGCATTTGATTAATATTCATACATACAAAGGTAATATGCATTTCGAAGAGCAAAGTATTTACATCAAAGAGCTTGTTGATAAATTCCAAGCTTCAATGGTTGTAATTGACGGTAACGGTTTAGGTCGTGGGTTGCTCGACTACTTAGTTAAGGAAGATAAGTACCCATCATATTCAGTAGTTAACGATGATGGAACTTATGAAAAATATAGATTACCAAACTCTCTACCTTTAATCTTTAATGTTATGTCTAATACTAAACAGACTAACGCTTCTGATATTCATAACAACTTTATGACGGTTATTGCTAACCATGATTTGAAGATGTTAGTTTCTAAAAATATTATCAAAGAAAAGATAAAGACAAAAGATTATGAAAAATTAGGAGAAATTCTATTACCTCATGTTGAAACAAGTTTATTCGTTGATGAAGTAATGAACTTGACATATGAAGCGCAAGGAAACAAAACGAAAGTTAAACGTGTTTCTAAGCAGATGGAAAAAGATAGATACTCTGCTGTTTCATATGGATTGTATTACATATACCTATTAGAAAGAAAAAATCAAAGAAGAAAGAAAGAGACTTTTGATGCAAGAGGTTTTATAGCTGTTAAGAAGCCTAAATATAAAATTTTTAGTTAAAGTGAGGTGAGAGAGGTTTGGCAGAAATAAATCCAAGAAGTAAGGCTAGCAAAACTGTTAAAAGAAAAAATGTAATGGTTTTCGATAGTGCGGAGTTCGCTAGATTAGTAATTAAAGATTTAGCTAGCAATAAAAACGGTAGGTCTTTATTAAAGAAATATAAGCAAAGTGAAGTTCGTGAAATTATTGAAGGATATAAGCTACCAAGAAACCAAGAGAAGCTTGTTGAAATTTCACAACTTTTATATGCAAATAGTCCACAATACAAGAGATTAGTTCAGTATTTTGGTGGTATGGCATTATTCTCGCATGTTTTGCTTCCTGTCAAAGATATTAGCAAATACAAAAAAGATAAGGTTGTAAAGCAGTATACCCAAATAGGCGAATTAATTAGGCTTATGAATTTACGACACGAAATGACTAAGATTATGATTTCAGCCTTCGTTGAAGATGTGTTTTATGGATATGTCCATAGAACTAAACAAGATTTTTACATACAAAAAATTGATCCTAAGATTTGTAAAATAACATCTGTTGAGGATGGCGTATTTAACTTTAGTATTGATATGTCCTTCTTCCAGAAGAACGAAGATACTTTACATCAATGGGCAGATGAAATTCAGCAAAAGTATAGACAATGGAAAGTGATGAAATCTAAAAATCCTAAACTTAGCGAATGGGTTGAACTTGACGCAGAAAATACTATCTGTATCAAGGTCAATGAGGAAATTTTAGAAATATTTCCACCATTTGCAGGTTCGTTTGATGCTATCTACGATATTGAAGGATTCAAGAGACTTCGTAAAGATAGAGAAGAAATTGGTAACTATATGATTCTTATACAAGAGTTGCCAATGAGAAAAGATAGTGAAAACAACAACGACTTCATGATTGACAGAGATATGATGATGTACTTTCACAATATGGCTGTAGATGTAGTTCCAGAGAACGTAGGAGTTATTACATCTCCTATGAAAATCGAGCCATTGAAGTTTGATAGAGATAAAGTTGACAATGATGGCGTTGCAAAGGCAGAGCGAGATTTCTGGTCTGGTAACGGTACATCGCAACTACTATTTAATGCTGACAAATCAACATCACAGGGTTTACTAATGTCAATTAAAACTGATGAAGAAATTGTTTTTGGTGTATTGACACAGATTGAGCGTTGGGTTAATAGATTCTTAAAATTCCAATTTAATGACCTAATGTTCAATATAGATATACTTGATGTTACTCACTTTAATCAGTCAGACAAGCATAAAATGTATTTAGAATCTGCACAATTTGGAATACCTGTTAAGAGCCATATAAGTGCTACTCTAGGTTTAAGTCCAATCGAAACTATGAATATGGCATACTTAGAAAATGACATACTAGAGTTGCATGAGAAATTTATACCTCTGCAAAGTTCGCACACAATGAGTGCAGAAAATATTGCAGGAAACGAGGGAGAAGATGGTAGACCTCCAAAAGAATCAGATGAAATTTCTGATGAAACAGCGAGGAGTCAAGATAAACCTAATGCATAACCGAATTAAATAAACTTGAAAGGGGGTGAAGAGAGGTTGGCACGAAAATTGCTAGAGTTTCAAGCTAGTATTAGCGATATAAAACAAGTGAATCCTCTTTTCTCTACCTGTAAAGTACGTGTCCTTTACACAGGTAAAAATCGCAATATGTCGATTATTACTAAGGACGCAGTTGAGAAAGCACTTCCTACTTTAAAAAATATCCCGATTGTTGGCGAATATTCAGAGGAAATAAAAGATTATAAAGGTCATGGTGGTAAAATCGACTTAGATTCTTACAAATATGTTCATACTACCAAGCCTTACGGTATAGTTCCAGAATCAGCCACATATGAATGGGAAGAAGTGAAAGGAAAAGATGGTGCAATTCGTGAATATTTAACTATTAACGGTTGCTATCTTTGGACAGGAAGATATGAAGAAGCTTATGACGTTATCGAGAATGGTAAGGGTCAATCAATGGAGATTGAGGTTGTAGATGGTAGATGGGATGAAGAAGAAGAAGCTTACAGAATCGATAACTTCATCTTTTCTGCACTATGTATTTTAGGAGACGATGTTGAGCCTGCCTTCGAAGATGCGAGTATCATGGCTTATTCATTAGATAAAGATTCTTTCAAACAAGAATTTTCAACTATGTTGAAAGAGCTGAAAGAATCTATTTTAAAAGAGAAGGAGGAAAAATCAGTGTTAAAAGAGTTATTAAAAAAATACTCTCTTACTGTCGAAGATTTAACAGAAAAAGGCATTAAATTCGATGAAATTTCAGAAGACGAATTGGAAGCAAAAATTATCGAAGTTTTTGAAATTGAAGAGAATCCTCAACCAAAAGATGATGAGGGAAAACAAGAAGAAGAACAAGAAGGAAAAGAAGAAGAAATAGAAGAAGAAATAGAAGAAGAAGATAAAAAGCAAGAGCCTAAAGATGATGTGACCCCAGAAGGTAAAGATGAAAAAGGTGAAGATGAAGTAAAAGATTATTCAAAAGAATTAGAATCACGTATCAAAGAGCTTGAAAAAGAGTTAGATCAGGCAAATAATTCTCTCAAAGAGGCTAACAAGACAATTGAATATTTAAATAAAGAAGTGGAAAGCTTAAGAGAATTTAAATTAGGTGTTGAGAAAAAAGAGCACGAAGCCAAAGTTCAAGAGATGTTTAACAACTTCCAATTAAATGAAGCAGATGTTGAAGGAATTGACATTCACGCATTTTCATTAGAAGAACTTGAAGAAAAATGCTATGCTATTTTAGGTAGAAAACTAGCTTCAAAGAAAAATTTCTCAAAATCTAAAGATGAAGGTATTCGTTTGTTAGTAGGCAACGATGACCAAGATAAGCGACCAAAACCTTATGGTGGCTTAATTGAAAAATATATGAATAAATAAAAATATTAAATTAGGAGGAAATGAATAATGGCTAAAGAAATCAAAATTGTTCGTAAGGACAAGTTGTTAGCAGGTTATAATGGTAATTTGGAATCAGTTATTGTACATGATGCAAATGGTAAACCAGTTGCTACATCTAATGGCGTATTTGTTAAACTTGAAAAATTAATGGATGGAGAAAGAGAAGTTCGCAAAGCTGTTTTGGCAAGCGAAGGTGACATTGCAGAGGATGTTCTACTCATCCATAACCCAGAAGTTATGTATGATGAAAGACTTTACAAATTAGAAGATTTCGTTATCGAAGCAGGTAAAGTAGCTCGTGCTTACCGCTTATACGATGGTGATATTATCACTTTAACAGTTGACTTATTCGCTGACACAGTTGCAGTTGGTGATGTATTAACAGTTAAAGCTGATGGTTTACTAGGAAAACCTGCTGACGCTTCTGGTGCAAAAGTTGTATTTGAAGTAATTGAGGACGCAGGTAACGAATTACACCACGAAGCAAAAGCATTCGCTGTTCAAGTAAAGCGTAACTAATCTTTAGGACACAAAATATTAAGGAGGAAAATTAATAATGGAAAAAGATATGATTAAATTAGCTGTTGATTTGGCTAAAGGTAAAGTACAAAATTATTCAGCTAAAGATGCTAACGAAACTCTTCGTAAAGCATTTGCTGATTTAATGGAATTTTCACTAGAAGGAGACGGTAAGATTGACCGTAAAACCTTCCGTAGACATAAAGTTGAAATCTTCGAAATCTTAGAAGAAATTATTAACGAAACTCTTCATGAAGGATTGGAAAATCAGTTTGATGGTTTCGCAGAATACCGTAACTTAGCATGGGGCGACACTAATGTGTTTAAAGTTCCTGCGAATAACATCTTCCGAGTAGCTTTAGTTTCTGACGGTAACGGTAATATCCGTAGACAAAGATTACGTGATGGTCAAGAGTTCTCTGTAAGTCTTGATACATACGCAATCAAAGTTGGCGAAGATTTCCACCGTTTCTTAGCAGGTCGTGTAGATTGGGCAGAGTTCATGGAAGGAATTGCTGAAAGCTTCCGTAGAGACTTAACTCAGCGTATTTACGAAGCAGTTTACAACTCTTTCGGAAACGGTTACGGTGCTACATACCACAACTACTTCTCTAACGGTTTCACAGAAGATGACTTAGTTGAGATGGCTATGCACATTGAAGCTCGTACAGGTGAGAAAGTAGCTGTTTATGGTACTAAATTAGCTCTTCGCAAGCTTGCTCCAAGCAATATTACAGAAGCTATGAATGACGCACGTAACAAAACTGGCTACTATGGTGAAATTGCAGGAATCGAATTGCGTGAAATTCAACAATCTCACAAATACGGTACTGATGAGTTCGCCATTGCTAACGACTTCGTATTAATATTGCCTCAAAATCCAGATAAAATGGTTAAGGTAGTTAACGAAGGAGACGCAATTATCCAAGATATTAACGGTGGTCAAACTTCTGATATGATGCAAGAATACTTCATTGCTAACAAATTTGGAATATCTGTCATCACTTCTAAAGTTTACGGTTTTGCAAAATTCTAATTTAAGGTTTAATTAATTTTGGTAGTTAGGGGTTTTATCCCCTAGCTACCGTAATTATACAATATCTTAGAATAAAAATCAAGAGAAAAAGGGGAATTAAAAAAATGGCTAGAAATTTAAAAGGATTGAATAAAGCTGAATTAATTAAAATCTTGGTAGATGAATATGGTTATGAAAAGGCTGACCTAAAAGACGAAACAGGTAAACCTTTTACTAATGCCACACTTAAATCTATGATTAAGCGAGAAGAAGAGGATGCAAAACAGTTAGAAGTAGAAGAAACTGTAATTGTTGCAAAAGAAAATAAAATCAAAGATGATGACTTAATTGTTGTCATGAATGGTTTAAATGGTGGACTAACTCATCGCTCAACTTCAACGGGTCGAGTTTGGAGATTTCAAGAGTTTGGTCAAATAGACAAAATTCCTTACGGTGAGCTTTTACGGATTCGAAATAACAATCCTAAAGTATTTGACCAAGGTTGGATGATTATTCTTAACAGACAAATCCAAGAAGAATTTGGTTTAACTGAAAAATACAAAAATATTCTTACACCAGACAATATTGAAAGTGTGTTTAAAAAAGATTTAGATGAGCTAAAAGATTTTGTAAAAGGATTACCAGAAGGTATGAAAGTTACCTTTGTAAACAAAGCTAGAGAGTTATATCAATCTAAGAAACTTGATAGCATTCGTGTAGTTGATTTCATACAAGAAGAATTTGGCATTTCATTAGAAGATAACGCTCCTTTATCTGATATCGCTGTTTCTGCAAAAAGGAATAATTAAAGGGGTGTTTATAAATGGAAAAGAGAACATATCTTTCAGAGATTTATGAATCTTTCCTGTCAAGCATATCTGATTACACATTACTAGAGATTTCACCACAAGAAGTAGAGGATGACTTGTTTACATATTTTAAGAAAGCTAGAAGGAAATTTAGAAAGTGTAAACAAAGTTTGAATTTAGTTGAAGATGACAATGGTGATAAATATTTCGGCACAAAAAAATATCACATTGTTGATAGCGATGAAACGCTATACAGCATTGCAGATAAATATAAATTAACTCCTAAAGAATTGGCAGATATGAATAACATGACTATATTAGACAAGATAAACAAAGGAGACAAACTTCTAATTTATGAAGAAGAAGTTTTGTTAACAGGACTTGAAATCGATATTTTGACACATCTAATGTTGGTAGAGTATATGAAGCCACAACTGATCGCTACAGAAGTTATGAAACAATCTCTTAGTGATAAGGATTTCAGAATCTACTCACAAGCAAACCAACTAAGAGAACTGAATCTTCTATACAGGCTACTTCAAAGAGAAGCAAAGGCAATGATTACAGAATATACTTATGTAGGGATGACTGACGATGATAGAAAATAAAGACAGATTATTAGTTTATTTTGATTCCCTAATTAATAGTGTATTCAAGATATTGCCTTTATATGAAGAGAAGAATGTTGGTATTGAAACTTATGTAGAATCATTGTTGTTTGAATTATATGGTCTTGATAAAGTTATAAAAATTGAAAATAGCTATGAATATATTTCTCTACTATCGACACTAGAATCGATTAAGAAAGAGGTTGCTAATTCAGATAGTGAGAAGAAAGTAGTGAAGAGAGAAGTTTTTAAATGCATTAGTATCATCAAGAATACCATAGGAAAGCTCGAAAAGGGTGAGTAATATGGATTACCTTGATAAATATAAAAAAAGGTTAAAGCGTGCAGGAGATAACGTCGGGGAAGCCTACCATAATAATACCATTTCTTTTATAGAATCTACATTCCATGCTAGTCCTACATATAGAGTGATGGAGATTGAGAGCAACAATCCTCTATATTCACATATCACAAAGATGGATGGCAGGGTTGTAGAAGTTGAAAGACTAGGTACTTTAAGAGAAATCATTCTAAGACCTGCAAAAAATCTTGAAATTGGCATGTATGCTAAGATTGATGACGAATGGTTCTTGCTATTTGATAAATATGGTGGCACAGGTTCTACCGCTATTAAAATGTTAGCAATCAAGATTAACCAACAGTTAAGATGGTATGATAAAGATGGTGTTTTACGAGACTTTAAATGTGTTGCTTCCGCTACTGACTTAGGTTCTAAAGCTCGTCAAAGCAAGAACGAGATTGAGTGGAACAAATATGACGTAAGATTACCTGTCGGACAGTTATTCGTCTCTGTAGAAAAGAACAGTATTACAGAAACTATCGGATTAAACCATAGATTTATATTCGGTAGAAATGTTTATGAAGTAGTAGGTATTGACGATATAACAACTACTAACGATGAAGGTTATGGAATCATTCAGTTCACAGTCAAGATTACAACTAAATCATCAAAGGATGATTTTGAGAGACAAATAGCTCACAATGATTATCAAGTGAATACAAGCGAATCGGAAAGTAATGAAATTCCATCAGACGCTAACAAAGAAGAAGAGGATGAATGGGGTAGGTTATGGTAATGAAAATAAATGCAATGTCGTCTAATATTATGAATATTATGGAATCTTTGAGCCATAATGAAAACCTTATCAATCTATTAATTATAGATAAGAATAAAGCAGAATTTCATGGTACGAAAGATAGACCAGAAGGATTTAGGAATAATAAGCAAATAATTAAACAGAATGATAAGTTCTGTAGAATCCTACCAGTACCATTTAATCCCAGAGCAGAAGAAGCAGACAAATCTATGATTCGTGTTTACTATAATCAAGGTGAATTTGATTCAGAATTAATTTCAGAATCGACACTACATATTGACATAATCGTTGCTAAGAATTTGTGGCTAATCTATGACGAAAGCATAGGCAAAGGTTTAATTAGACCTTATGCAATTTTAGAAGCTGTAATGGATTGTGTTGGAAGAAGAAGTGGCAATCCATTAGTTTCAGTCAACTTTACAGGTTGGCAACACTTAGCAGTTAACACTAAATTTGACGCTATTAGGTTGTATGCTGATTACTTCAAACCAGAAGTGTGATAGCCATGCAATTTCACGATATGAAAGAAATCGATTTAAAGTTAGCATTGCTAAGTGGAAGTGAGATTGAGCTAGGTAATTTAAAAATAGCTCCTTACACATTGCGAGAAGTTAAAGATTATGGATATACAAATTATATGAAGAATCTCCAATGGATTTCATTATCCATTGATGATTTTATAAGTTCTATCCTTGACGAAAATAAGAGAAAAATCCTAGAAATTAACAAAGAATCTTTGAAGGTTTTCGACTTTTATATTAAGCTCGGTGGCAAAGAAATGCAAGACAAGTTGGTTGAAGTATTAAAGATGATATTTAAAAATGATGATTTACGAGTTTTAGACAACGGAATCATCGCAATAGATTTCGTCAAGCTAGGCATTATAATTGAAGATGACGATGGAAACGTCATTGAAATAAAAGATGATAAGCTTAGTGAACTTGACGAGGACAAAATCAAAATAATACATAGAGATAATTTTGATGACATTGTAAAAATAGTCAGATTACAAAACTATCTTGAACAGCCAGAGGAAGCAGTTGAGGAAGAAGAGCCTGCTGACGAAGAAGCTAGAAAGCTACTAGAGCATATTAAAGAAATGAGAAAGAAAGTCGAAGAGAAGAAGAGACAGCAATCAGAAGATGGTGAAGAGGCTGATATAGATATAGCCGACATTGTTAGTGCTGTAAGCTCAAAGAGTAACTCTATTAATAAATTAAATATCTGGGATTTCACAATCTATCAAATCTATGATGAGTATGCAAGGTTAGAACTTATAGATAATTACGACTTTGGCATTAGAGCTATGATGGCAGGTGCTAAAGATGTAGACTTAAAGCATTGGTCTAGTAAGCTATAAAGCTTACTAGAACTATAATAAAAAATTAATTAGGAGGAATATATAATGGCAAATAAGCGTTATGGTTTAAAAGAGGTTGCAAATGTTATCTTTTTTGACATTAGCTCAGGAAAACCTGCAATCTTCTTCGATACTTTGAAAGTTTCAACTATTGAAAACGAATCTGAAAGTGCAGAAGCTCGTGGTGGTCAAGGAAACGGACGTTTAATGTCTTGGGATTACGGACGTACAGCTACTTTAACAATGCAAGACGCATTACTATCTGACGTATCTCTTGCAATGTTAAGTGGTAACGCAGTAAAAGATGGTTCTGAAGGAATTAAGGTTGTAGGTCGTGAAACTTTAACTGTTTCTGGCGGTGCAATCAGTCTTAAAGAAAGCGTTGTTGACAACTTAAATGTTATGAAGGTTGTTAACGGTGTAATTGACCCAACTATTGAAGTTTCTGTTGTTGAAAACTTATCAGGAGAAGTTACTCTATCAGGTGTAGAAGATGGAGATACTGTAATGGCATTCTATGAATATACAGTTACAGACCCAAATGCTTCTAAAATCACATTCTCTGCTAATGCTTTCCCTTCTACATATCGTGTAGTTGGTGATACATTAGGTAAAGACCAATACGGAAACTTACGCAAAATGCAGTTTATCATTCCACAAGCTAAATTACAATCAACGTTCTCTTTAACAATGGATGTTGAAAACGTTTCTGTATTCGACTTTAACTTAGATGTATTGGTTGACCCAGAAACAAATAAATTGTACGAAATTGTTACTCTGTAATAAGAATATAGAGATTAAAGGAGAGGGTAGAGAACATAAAGTTTTTCTACCCTCCTTTTTTTATTTACTTATATAATGCATAAAATTGACATTTTATTAACTTTATGATATAATTATAATAGGAGTGTGCTCGGATAAATCCGAGCAAATATAAAAAATAATAGTATAAAAGGGGTAATGAGAAAATGGCTAATGAAAAAGATTTACAAAAAGAAGTTGCTGTTCAAGAAGAAGTTAAGAAAGAGAAAACTAAAAAGCCAAGAGCTAAAAAACTTACTGTTGCAGAATTAAAGAAACAAAATAGAAATTTGGACGCTCAAACAGAGCATACTGTTGTAGTTAACGGAGTTGAATATAAAGTAAAAGTTGATAACGTTTTCCGTAAAACAAAACAGCATAAACTATTAGAGGACTTAATCCTCTTCATGAACGAAGGAAGTAGGCGAGTAGAGCTTTTAGATGTTGCTACACCATACATAACTCTATTAATGATTAAACACTTCACTGATGTGGAAGTTTCTGACGATATTGATGAAGCTATCGAAACTATGAACGCATTAGTAGATTTAGAGATTTTCGGAGAAATCGCAAACTTAATGCCAGAAAATGAATTACTGAAAATGTATGAAACTATCAATGCTTCTATCGATAGAATGAATGTTAATATTACTGAATTATTGAAAGAAGCAGAAGAGCTATCTAAAAAGGTAGAAAATAAAGAAGTTAAGGAAATGTTGGAAAATGGCGAGAATGAATAATTTAAGCGAAGGCTTACAAAGCTACCTTCAAGGCATGACAGAAGAACAAGCTATTAAAACTCTTCAACAAGAAGGTAGAAGGCTTAAATACATAGCCTTGAAGGTGTGGCGTAAGTACCTATCCGATTATCAACCTAAACAGTACGTGAGAACTAGAGATGCTCAAAGAGGTATCAAGTTAGGCAGAGTTAGAAAAATTTCTCCTTATGTGTATGGTATAGATTTAAAATACGAAAACGACCTAATGTACCATGATTCTATTTTTGGTAAGAATTACCCTAAAGGTCATTCTCTAATGCTTATTAGTGAAGGTTGGAAGGTTAGAAAAGGTAAGCATAAAGATATTTATATGTTTGGATATTTCGAAGGTGCAGATATTATCGGTCAAATTGAAAGAGAATATAATAAGTTCAAACCGAGAGGTATTACACTAGAAACCCAATGGACAGGAAAGTTTTTAAAGTAGGAAGTAGGTGAAAGCTATGGCATATAAAAAAATAGAAGAGGTTACAGATGAGTTCTGGGAGAATGAAGTTAATGAGATTAATAAAGAAATTATCGAAGATTTCTTGTCTCAACAACATCTTTCCCCGAAAACTCTTAAACAATATAAGTCAGCTTTAAGAATTTTTGCTAAGTGGGTTCACGATTATGCTAGGAATAAGGATATACCAGATTTAAAACCTAGAGACGCTCTAAAGTATCAAAACTGGCTCATTGAAAAAGGGTTAAGTCCTAGCGGTATAAAATTCAAACGTTCGGCTGTTTCTAGTCTATGTGGGTTTATTGAAGTTTATTACAATGACGAATATCCAATGTTTAGAAATATCTTTACAAAGGCAATTCCTAACGTTGCCAAATCTCCTGTAAAAGAAAAGAAACCGTTAACAACAAAAGAAATCGATAAATTAGTAGATTATCTTACTAAAAAAGAGGAGTGGCAAAAATTAGCGTGGGTACTGTTTACATACTCAACAGGTTGTCGTAGAGAGGAATCTAGGCAACTATTAACGGAAGTTGTCACTTATGAGAAGCATAAAGACAAGCATGGAAATGAAAAACCATACTATGTAACTCACAATATAAGAGCCAAAGGTAAAGGTCGAGAAGGAAAGATTCGTAAATTTGCTTTTGACGAAAAAGCTATGAGAGCTATTAAGAAATGGTTAGAATATCGTAAGTCAATATTTCCAGATGATGACTGTCCATATGTATTCGTAAGAAAAGCTAAAGACGGATATAAACAGTTGTCAGCTAATGCTTTTAATTTATGGTGTAAACAGTTTAGTGAGATTTTAGGTGGTAGACCTGTCCATCCTCACTTATTTAGAAGTAGTAGAGCGACAAATGCTGTCGTTGAAGATGGTAAAAGTGTAGAATCAGTACAAGCCTTGCTAGGACACGAATCTTCGTCCACAACTCAAATATATATAGTTAAGGATAATTCAGATGAGTTGGATGAGTTATTCTGATGAATAGCGGAATATATAAAATAGTTAACATTGTTAACAAAAAAGTTTATATAGGCAAGGCATCTAATATATATACTAGATTTAGGTCTCACAAATCATATCTTAGAAGAAACGCCCATTACAATAATCATTTACAACGCTCTTGGAATAAGTATGGAGAAAATAGCTTTAAATTTGAAGTTATAGAGTATTGTGAAAAAGATGTTTTAATAGAGAGAGAAAATTATTGGATGAAATACTATAATAGCTTCGATTTTAGATATGGGTATAATATATTGCAACCCGATGAAAACAATAATTCATATATATACCCAGAAGATATAAAAGAGATTATGAGTGAAAAAGCTACTATATATTCTGACAATGATTTGATAAACTATCTGAAGAAATATTATCATGAAAATAATTCAGTTCCAACTACAAGAGATTTAGACAATGATTCCGATTACCCAAATTCAGAGACATATAGATTAAGGTTTGGAAGCTTTAAGAACGCTTTGATAAAATCTAATCTATATAAATATATAGATAATGAGAATGATTTTGATAGGAAAGAGTATGAAAAAGATGAAGTTATTGAAAGTTTAAAATTCTTCATAAAAAGTAATAAAAAATTTCCTGATAGAGATGATTTTAAAAATACTGACTATCTGCCTTCATATTCTACTATTTATAGGATTTTTGGCACTATTAAAAACGCAAAAATAGAATGTGGTTTCACAAAAGAAATTGAGTTACATTACGAGAAAAAGAAAATGATTAACGATTTAAAAATTTTGCACAAAAGAGATGGGTATGTAACTAGCAGAACAATTGATAAATGTGAATTTGCTAGGAGTGCGAGATATTATGCAAAAGTGTTCGGCTCGCTAATGAATGCATTTAAAATTGCAGGTATTCAGAATAAAAGAAAGTACGAAGAATCAGAATTGAATAAAGTGGGTTAAGGGGTACATACAATACCCTTAATTCTTTCATTAATGTTTATTAAGTTAATATAGTAAACATTAATAAAAAGAATTAAGGGTATTGCTAAAATACTCTTTTTGGATTATAAAAAGGGGTGAAAAATGTTGGCAGGACAAAATGATTTAAATATGCTCTTAAAAGCACAGGTTGTAAAAATAAGAGCAGAGCTAGATGTTAAAGGTAGCTTACCTAGAATCAAAGAACAAATTAAAGAAATCAGTAAAAAGTTAGAAAAAAATCCTGTAAAACTACAGGTTGAACTAGATTATAAAATTGGCGAACTAAAGAAACAAATGAGACTATTACAAACGTCTCTTAATACTGCCAAAACATTAAAACCTATTAAAATAAAGGTTGAAATTGATGTTAAAGGTTCGGCTACACAAATCAGGAAACAACTTCAAGAAGTAAATAGAGTTGTTGATGAATTTAATAAGAAATATGGCGAACAAGTCAAAAAAATGCAAGAGCAAGTCAACAAGCATAACCGAGTAATTAGTGGAGCAGGGCAAGGTGGAAAACGCTCTTCAAATTCTATGACTTATCAAATGATTGACGAAATTAAAGAAGCTGAAAAAGCTCTACGTCAAATGTATAGTCCAAAAACAGGTAGCGGTCTATTTGGATTTAGTGAGTTTCGTGATGCCGAAGGTAATGTAAGAGGTTTCGTTGCACAGTTAGAAAAAGCTAATGGTGTTGTACATAAAATTAGATATGAGTGGAATAAAGAAGCAGGTAAATTCACTCCTATCACACAAGAAACTGTAGATGCTACACAAAAGCATGTTCACAAAGCAACTCAATCTCTAAGGTCTTTAAGTGCTGAAATTCAAAAGCTACAAGATAGTAAAGGCAAAGATGCTTTATGGAGTTCTTACGCTGAATTAGAGAGAAGAGCAGGGCAAGGAACACTAACTAATGACGCTGTAAAAGACCTTAAAAGACAAATTAAAGAAGAGCAAGTGTTGCAACAACAAATTGATAAGACAAACAAAGAATATATTGAAAGACAAAAACTACTTAGAGACATTCGTGTTGCCAGAGACAGAGGTATTCAAAAAGATGGCTCTATGTTCGATATTAAACCTTATCAGCAATTAATTAAAAACGTTAAAGAAGGTACTTCTTCTATTGCAGAACAAAGATTAGAACTTCGAAGATTGCAAGACGAAGAAAAGAAACGTGAAACGAATCAGAAGAAAATTTTAGAAAATACTAAAAAACGTATACAATTGCTAAGAGAATTAAGAAGAATCGAAAGACAAACTCCGTCTGACGATGAAACATCTAATAGACTTATCAGAGAAATTAAACATATGGCTGAAAGAGCAAAGCATGCTAGAGACTGGATTGAAATCCAGAAACAGATGAATGCTTTAAGAAATAGCAACGACAACGATAAAGAGTTAGATAGAACTATAGCTCTTATGGACAAAGCTGAACGTAAACTAAGAGAATACGGAAGAATGCAAAATCAAACAGCAGAGGAAATCGAAAAAAGTATTAGAAACATGCAAAACGTAGCTATGAAAGGCTACGCTGACCTAGAAAAATTATACTACAGAGTTAATAAACAAGTTAAGGATTTACGAGACGAAAATAAACGAGTTATAAGTGAAGGTAAAGTATTATTATCTGGGCAACCTACAAACGTTAATGACGCTGTGATGGCTCAAAATATAAGAACTGCTGTAGATAACAGAGACGTTCAGGCTTTACAGGCTTATATAGGTCAAATTTACAAAGGTCAAGTAGAAACTGTTAAAATGGAACAAACAACTGACCATCTTGGTCGTGCGGTAGACCGTTTACGCATTAAGATGGCAGGTACAGGTAAAACTGTAAAATCATATGTTGTTGACTTAGATAGAGCTAATGGCGAATTAAGACAAATGCAACAAGGTCTTGACTATAACGCCAACCGTAACTTAGGTGTGTTTGAACAATTAAGAATTGCTATGGAACGTGTGCCTGTCTGGATGACAGCTATGACAGCGTTCTACGGAAGCATTCGTGCTGTTCAAGCTATGAGTAGAGAAATTCTACAAGTGGACAAAGCTTTGACAGAGTTAAAGCGTGTTGCTAGCGATGATATACAAATCGATAAAATCTTTAAAGGTGCTGTTGACCTATCTAAACAATTAGGTAATAATGTTCATGATGTAATGCAGACTTTAAATGATTTCTCACGTACATTCGGTGAGTTTAACGAGAGACAATTATTAGCTATTACTAATACAGCTACATTAATGTCTAACGTTTCTGAATTATCTGCTATTGAAGCAGGAGAAGCATTAATTTCTACAATGAACGCATTCAATATTGAAGCCGAAGAATCAATTAGAATTGTTGATGCTTTCAACGAAGTTGACAACAACTTCGCTGTAAGTACGAAACAGCTAGCAGAAGGTTTGTCTAAGACAGCTTCTACTGCTAAAACATTCGGTGTAACAATGGAAGAATCTGTCGGTCATATTACAGCCATTTCTGCTGTAACGCAAGAGAGCGGTAAGATTATCGGTAACGCACTTAAAACTATCTATTCTCGTATTACAACTATGGATGATGCAGAAACAATCCTTAATAGTGTAAACGTTCAGATTAAAGATATGGAGGGCAACGTAAGACCTGTTCAAGACATTCTATCAGATTTAGGTTCTAAGTGGGATGAATTGAGTGACGCTCAAAGACAACAGATCGGTGTAACGTTAGCAGGACGTTATCAATTATCACGTTTCTTAGCCATGATGAACAACTGGGATATGGCTATAGAAGCTACAACTACCGCTTTAACATCACAAGGTTCTGCTATGCGTGAGAATGATAAGTACCTAGAATCCTTCGAAGCTAGAATCAATCAGCTTAAAGTAGGATTCACAGAGTTGGCGTTATCTGTTGGAGACGCTATACTTAGCGATGGGATGATGACTTTAATTGAACTAGGTAAATCACTTGCACAAGTTGTTACTGACTTAATAGATAAGTTCGGTGCTTTACCTGCATTATTCTTAGCTATTGCAGGAGTAATGGGTAAATTTGGATATTTAAGCAAGATTCATTCTGGATTTGTTGGATTAATTGATAAAGTTACATCTTTAGGAAAAGAATCTCGCATAACTGCACAAGAAATGCAAACAGCACAAAAAACTATGCTAGCAACAACCACAGCAACTAAAGGTGTAGAAACCGCTATGAACGGTGCTACAACAGCAGCCAAGACTTTAGGTGCTAGCATAAAAGGTGCTTTAGCTTCTACCGTAATAGGTGCTGTCTTTGTTGGAGTAGGTATGCTAATTGAACACTTTATCGGAAAGATGGCAGAAGCAAAACGTGAAGCAGAAGAATTTGAAAAACAACAAAACAGAATGGTTGAAGCTTTCCATAAAGTAGGTTCTGCTAAAGGTTTAGAAGATTTAATTAACCAATATGATAAATTGGCAGATAAAGCAAATAGAACAACAGAAGAAGAACAAGAATATCAAGCTTTAAGGGCACAATTAGTCGAAAATTTTCCAACATTAATTGACCACTATGACGAAGAAGGAAACGCTGTATTAAAATCTACTGAGGCTATGAAAGACCAAATTCCTACATTGGAAAAATTGTCTCGTGCAAAAGCAAATGTTACTAAAGCTGAATTTAAAGAAAAAATAGAAAAAGAAGTTGAGAGTTGGAACAAATTATCTGAAAACATTGAAAAAACTTCTAAGAAAATAGCAGAGCTTAGAAAGAAACCAGAAACATCGGAAGTTCCCATGGTTACTGGATATGAAGTATTTGCTATGCCAGAAAATTCTACTATAAAAACAAAAGATGGTAAAGGTGTAATAGAAATAAATAATGCTAAAGCATTAGCAAAAGAAGAACAGAAACTATTACAACTTCAACAAGAACGTGCTCATCAGCTAAATGTTATAAATAAATTGATAAGTGACCAAACATTAGCATATATGGAAGTTGACGGAGTAATGTCTAAACTTTCAGATAAGCAAATAGAAGCAATTGAGGACTACTCTAGTTCTCACACAAAATCAATTAACAAAAGACTTAAAGAGCTAGAAAAAGAAGGAGCTTCTCATAAAGAAATAGCAGACTTTCTTGAAACAAAAGGTAAAGCTATAGCTCAAAAAGGTACGGAAATAGCTAAAGCTTACAGTAGTGCATTTGAAGAAGTCTACAAAGCAACAGACGGTTCACAAGCAAGTTTTAACGATGTTAGAACTGCTATAGACTCTGTAGCATCGTCTTTAGATGAGAGTTTCTACAAATTTAAAGAGATGGATGATATTAATGACCAAATTGTAGAATTAGCACAAATAAGCTATGAAATGAAAACAGCAGGTGAAGAGTCGTTTGGTTCATATATCGAAAGAATTAAAGCTATGGGTTACTCAACAGATGAAGCAACTAAAATCGTTGGTAACTTAGCTAAAGAGCAACAGAATGCTGAAATCTATCAACAAGCATTAAAACAAGGTTTCGAAGAAACTACATCAGCTCTTGATGATTACAATGCTTCATTACTTGAAACTATCGATTTAACATCTGCTCTCCTTGGTGATGGTGCTTCCGAAGAAATGAAAGCACTAGAATCTAACATTGCATTAATTATGCTTTACAATGACAAGTTAGGAGAAAGTGCAAGTAAGCATTGGGAGTACAATGAAGCCTTATCTAACACAGCATTATCTCTTGGTGTATCAGAAGAACAATTATTGAAAAACATTGAAAATATCGCATTCTTAACACAGGTAACAGGTGAATTAAACCCTGTCTTAAATGAAACAGCAGATGGCGTAACTGCTTGGAACGAATTGTCAGAAGAACAAATTGAAAAACTTAAAAAGTTAGGTATCACACAAGATGACCTACTTATGAAATACATCGAACATCAAAACTGGCAAACTGCTATTTTAGATGTTTTAGGACTTTTAAATGCAGAGAGAGAAGCGGAAGCAAGTGCTACAGAAAATAGCAAAAACAAAACAAAAGAAGATACACAAGCTAAGAAAGAAAACGCAGAAGCTACTGACGCACAGGCACAAGCTGTTGAAACATTAACTGGAAAATTCAATACATTCAAAGAGAAAGCTGATACAGTTAGCAGGTCTGCATACATTGATACAATCAAGCAACAGCTAGAAGAATTAGATGGTAAAATCATAGTAACACAAGATAACACAGGTGGCTTGAAGTTAGCAATGGCTGATGGCACAGAATCGCAATGGTTAAATACATTGCAAAGACAATTGGGAGAACTAGGATTTGATTTAGGACTTGTTAAAGATGATGCAGGAAATATTAAACTTGTGTTGAATGATGCTACAGGCTCGACAACATTAGCAACAATCGAGGCTGACGCTGAAGATGCTAAGATAGCTCTTAGCGATACTATTACAGAACACGAAATACTTAAAGAGAAAGCTAAGTCGTTACCTAATGATTATTCACAAATTGACTTCACGAAATTATTCTCTGGTTTGGAAACAACAACCGAAAAAGTCCAATTCCTTTCAGAAGCATTGGAAGGTGTATGGGAAAATGTTAAATTCTTAGACTCCATTCAAGGCACAGTTGATAAACTTAAAGGTGCTATGGAGACTGTTAGAGATGAGATTAAAAGTTTATTTGACAGCAATAAAGGTGATTTTGGAGAATTAGAAAGAGAAGCTGTTAAAGCTAAAGAAGCTATTAAAGATGTTCAAAATGCTTTAAGTAAAATGAATAATAAAGCCAGAGAAATCCCGTTAGATGCATTCAATGGATTCAAAAAAGATGCCAATGAAGCCAAAGAATACATGAAATCTTTAAAAAGTGAAGTTGATAATCTTGCTCAAAAAATATCGGGATTAAATGGTGCATCAGCATTATATGCTGTTGTAATGAGCACGATTGGAGCCACAACACAAAATGCTGTAAATAAATTAAGCGAATATGTGACTAAACTACAAGAATTAACAGGTGTATTATCATCTGTTGCTGTATTCAATCAAAAACTTGCAATTTCTCAATCGTCAATATCATCGTCAATGCGAAGTGTTGTAATGACAACAAGCACTTATGGAACAGCTATCGCATCAACAGCAGGATTAATTGCACAGGCATATGTATCTATGTCAGTGATTATCTCCACAAAAACAATGGCTATAGTTAATGAATATCAAAGACATGGAATTGCTGTTAGAAACCTAGAAAAAGTTACAATTAATGCATGGAATGATATCATCAAAGATACAAGAGCTAGAGGTGGAGATTTAGTTAAGGTCATTAGAGAAATCTCTAATAACATGAAAAAAGTCTTCCAAGAAGGTATGGAAAATATTGTTAATGTAGCTAAAAAATTGCCTTCTAAAATCGGCAAAGGCGTAAGAGACCATATGGAAAGTGCTTCAAGCTCAATGGATGCTGTTGCCAAAGATATGGTTAAACGATTCAAGAAGGAATTAGGCATTCACTCACCATCTCGTGTGTTTGAAGAACTTGGTGGATGGGTAATTAAAGGTTTAGCCAACGGTTTAACTGGCGAGGATTTAAAATCATTAGGTAAACAAGTCTTTAGTGATTTCGGTGGCGGTGTATTCGACAGTTGGGAAATGATTAAAGCTTATGTGTCTAATGATTGGAGCAACTTCGCAAGTGGTGGCTACGGTGGTGGCGTAGAACGTTGGCGTGGAGTAGCTATGAAAGCTCTGGCTATGACAGGTCAATTAACACCAGCAAACCTTGAAAGATTATTGTTCCAAATGCGAACTGAGTCAGGTGGAAACCCAAGAGCAATCAACTTATGGGATATTAACGCAAAACGTGGAACTCCATCTAAAGGTTTAATGCAAGTTATTGACCCAACATTCCAAGCATATAAGATGCCGGGTTATAACAATATTTGGAATCCTTTGGACAACATTTTAGCTTCTATCCGATATACACTTGCTCGTTATGGTTCTCTGTTGAGAGGTTGGAGAGGTGTAGGATATGAAGAAGGTGGATTCATCGAGAAAGAACATCTAGCTATAGTCGGTGAAGACGATAAGCGTGAAGTTGTAATCCCTCTTGAACAACATAGAACTCGTGCTGTTGACTTATGGAGACAAGCAGGTGAAGAATTAGGCTTGTTAAGAAAAATTAGAAGCTACGGTGGGTTCGGTGCTTATATTAGTGGCGGTTTCGGTGCATTGTCTGGTGAAGGTGGCTCTGTCGAAGGTGGTGGAGGTTCTGGTACTTCTGGTATCATTCAACCATCTATCTATGAAGGTGGAGTTAACCTAGACGGTGATTATCAGTTTATGGCTTTCGCCAATAAGAAAGAACTTGAAGCACTTTATACATGGAACAAAAATGACAGAACAGCAGACGCTTATAGTCATGCTATAAGTATGATTGAAACACGAATGAGAGCGATGACTGAAAATACATTGCAATACAGAAATGCATTGAAGCAAGTAATTTTCGAATCACAAAAATTAGCTTCTATCGAAAAGGCAGAACTTAGCCGACTTAAGAATAGACAAAAACAGATTGAAAAACAAATTAAATCTCTAGGTCAAACAAGTAAACATTCAGAAGCACAACGTAAGAAATATAACGAGTTACAAAGAGAATACGAGCAAAACATTGACAAAATCCAAAGCCTAGAAAGGTCGATTGAAGAAACTAATCAGAAGATTAAAAACAACATGACAGAAATCTTTATCGATTGGGTAGACGAAATTGTTGGAAAATACAATAACGCTATCGAGGGTATAACAGCTAAAGTGGATAACATTCAGTTTGAATTAGACGTGTTAGAATTAACTGACCCAGAAAACATTAAGAAGGAGTTAGATTTACTAGCTAAAAGAGCTAGAGGATACTCAGAACAAGAAGCAACAATTCGAAACATGGTAAATCACTTACAAAAAGAATATGATAAGGCAGTTAAGAAATACGGTAAATCATCTAAAGAAGCTCAAAAGGTTAAACAAGAATTAGATAACGCAAAAGAAAGCTTAGAAGATATTACACTACAAGTATTAAGAGCAGAAAAAGATATTGAAGACGCTCGTGGAACTGTAGCTGACAAAGGTATCAGCCAATTAAAAGACTACTATGGAAAAATGAAGGATATGGCGTTAAAAGCCATCGAGTTAGAAAAACGTGAACTACAAAAGGCACACGAAGAAAAAATGAAGATGTATGATAAAGAAATCGAACGCATTAATAATGTGTACGATGAGCGTCTAAAAGCTATGGATAAAGAGAAAGAAGAAGCTGAATATCAAGAACAACTTGATGAGAAAAACAAAAAACGTGCCGAACTAGTTAATAAAATCTCACTTTTATCAAGAGATACATCTGTCGAAGGACGTAAACGTGTAGATGAATTACGCAGAGAACTAGAACAGTTAGACCAAGAAATTGCTCAATTTATGAGAGAACGTCAAGACAAACTTCTTCGTGAAGAAATTGAGAATCAACGTAAACAACAAATTGATGAACTTGAAGCTCAAAAAGAAGCAGAACAAGAAGATTATGACACAAGAGTTGAAGAACTTGACAAAGAAGCTGGCGACATTTCTAAGTATTATGATGATATGTTAAACGATGAAAGAAAATGGGCAGAAATGAGAGAGAACTTCATTAAAGGTAGCTTCTCAACATTAACCCAAGAATTAGAAGAAATGAGTAAACAGTTAGCTAGAATGACACAAGGTAACTTCAACAATCTAACTAAAGGATTCTCTGGATTCTCAGAAGAATTAAAACAAGAGTTTGCTGAATTGTTCGGAATTGACATTAGTAACATGAACTTCAACAGCGAAGGTCTACTAGACCAAGTAGCTGACGCTCAAAAGTCTAAATACGGTGTTTACATCGGAGATGGGTATAGCGTAGGCAACCCAAAAGAGACAACATGGAGTGGAGGAAGTTCTGCGGTAATTTATGATGCAAAAGCACCTACAGCACCACCTTCATCATCAAAATCATCAAACAAAGGCGGTAAACCTCTGAAAGTTGGAGGTAAAGCTAAAGTTAACGTTAAAAATGCTCCTGCTTACATAGATTCTTACGGTAGACAAGTAAGACCTTGGGCAGACCAAGCTAAATACGCAGGTGTAGGATATAGTGACCCTCTATATGTTGTAAACATAAGAGGTGGCTATGTAGCACTTGCTAAGAGAAACAACATCAATGACGCTATCGCTTGGGTAAGAGAGCGAGATGTAATTGGATTGAGAACAGGTGGTTATACAGGTGAATGGGCAGGTCAAGACGGTAAACTTGCATTGCTTCATAAGAAAGAGCTTGTCCTTAACGAAAAACAGACATCACATATCTTAGACACAGCTAAGATTATGGATAAAGTGAGACGGATTATGCCAGACATTAAACGTAGTAGTGTAATAGATAAACTTGCGACAGCAGGAACTATCGTAAACAACATTACATATGGCGATATTAACGTGACAGTTGAAGGTGGAGATAAGAAGAAAGCCAAAGATATTGCCACAGAAATTCTCAAAGGGATTAAGAAGAAAGGTCGTTAAGACCCTTCTTCTTACCATTCTTTTTATAAAAAGGAGTGAAAGGAATGCCAACTATTAGTGAAAGTTTACACTTTAATTATGATGGTAAATCTTCAAAAGACTTTGGAGTTATTCATGTAAACTTAGATGGTGGAATGTTTGATGAAGTGTTTGTCGCAACAAGAAGTATAAATGAGACAAAAGTTAGGGGTAATGATACACCTTTATTTCATAGCATTGAAGAAGAACCATTAGAATTTGATTTGCCAATAGCTTTTACTAAAAGATTTACAGATGAAGATGTTGACAAAGTTATTGTTTGGCTTTTCCAAGACAAATATAAACCCCTATATTTTGAAGATAAGCCAGATAGAGTATTTTACTGTATGCCTGTTGGTGAAGCTAGAATTGTTCACAATGGACTAAGAGAGGGATATGTTGTTATCCATATGAGATGTAAATCATCTAAAATTGAATCCCCTGTCCACGTAACACCTGAATATGATTTATCTCAAAATACAGGAGACTATAAAATTACTATTGAAAATAAAGGTCATGTGGAAGTGTACCCAGAAATCTCAATAGAAAAAGTTGGTGACGGTCATATAACAATTATTAAAAACGGTGAAATTTTTGAAATTCGTGATTTAACGAATGCAGAACAGATATATGTAAACACAGAAAAAGAGATAATTGTAACAGATATTGTTGGCGTTACAAGGTATGATAATGTTGTTGGAGATTATCATGATATGGTCTTGTCTCTAGGGGTTAATGAATTTATCATTCAAGGAACTTGCAAGATAGCCTTTAGATACAAGTTTAAATATAGATTTTAATAGATGAAATTTGACAAATGCCAGAAATAATGGTATAATAAGAGAGGAATTGATATGATAGGTGATGTAGTTTTCTTTAGAAAAAACAGCAGTTTTACATCAAAAGTGATTGCCAAAATGACAAAGAGCGAATTTACTCATGTTGGTCTAATCATAGGATATGACAAAGAAAACAAGATTGTAAAAATTGTCGAATCTAATAGATTCGTAAACACTAGAATAGACACAATTGAGCTTAAAAAATGTAAACACGTTGTATACACTACAGTTGAAGAAAAGACACAAGAGCAGATTTATGCTATCATGAATTTAGCCTATAAGTTTGTAGGTGTTAAGTATGATTACTGGCAGATAATTGGACTATTCTTCTCTTTATTATTCAAAAAAAGGGAGAATGCTTGGTTTAACAGTAAAAACAAACTTATCTGTAGTGAGCTTATAGATATTATTTACTATAAGGCAGGGATTAAAAGAAAAGGCGTTTATAGTCTAGGGAATGTAACACCACAAGAATTGTTTGAGGTGTATGATTTCAGAATTAGAAAGGAGGTATAGGGGTTGTTTATTGATATAGATTACAGCAAGCGAGCACAAGAAGCTAAACTACATTTAGCAAAGCCTAATAAGAAGATAATCGATATTATACATGAAAAATTTGGAGATACAGTTAGTTTAAAGTTAGGAGACATTAACGAACTGAATTTTTCTATACCTCATCAAATTGAAGATGAAGAAACTGGCGAATTAATTAAGAATAAACACGTTGATATGATTCGTGAACGAATGTTAATTAGGTTTACTTTAGGTGCATACAAAGAGTGGTATATCATAGATGAAATTGAAGAATCTGGTGAAGATTCTGATTCATTCACTGTAAAAGCTTTCTCTTTAGGATATGAGTTAAGAGCTAAAAAATCTCCTGTGTTTACATCTGATGAAGTGTATAATGCAACAGAAGCCTTGACAAAAATGTTATCTGGAACAGTCTGGTCTATTGGAGAGATTGACCCAATATTTAACGAGATGTATAGAACTTTTGACATAAGCGATAATACTAATGTGTTAGACGCTATTATGCAAGCTGTTGAGACTTTCGGTGCGTTAATTGAGTGGAATACTCATGAAAGAAAAATATCGTTTAGAGATATGAAAAAGATTGGTAAATTCAGAGGTATGACAATCAACTACGGAAGATTGCTTCGTTCAATTAGAAGAGTTAGGACAACAGATGAGATGGTTACTAGACTACATATTAAAGGTGCAGAAGGTTTAACAATTCACTCTGTAAATCCTACAGGTCAAGGATATATAGAAGATTTCTCATTCTTCATGTACCCATTCGAGCGTGATGAGAATAAAAATACAATTCGCTCATCATACTTTATGTCTGACGAATTGTGCCACGCTATTTTAAACCATCAAGAAGCTTTGAAACAATATTCTCCTACTATAATGGGGTTGCAAGATACTTTATCTCAAAAAGAAACAGAACTTGTCATGGAAGAATCTAAGCTAAACCAATTAGGTTTAGAGTTAGAAAATATACTTTCATTACTAGACCTTGCTAAAAAGACAGAAGATGAAGAGTTGATTGAACAGAGAACGCAAGAAAAGATGGCTAAAGAATCTGAAATTCAAGAACAACAGATTACTGTAGGTATCTTAAAAACTGATGTTGCTAGAATCATAGAGCAGATTGAGGCTCTACAAAAAGAAATAGAAATCGCTTCTGGCTTTACACCAGAACTATTAGACGAATTAAACCTCTATGTAATTGAGAAGGATTGGGTTGATGATAGATATATAGACCCAATGGAATTATATCAAGATGGTTTAAAAGAGTTTGAAAGGTTAAGACAGCCGAAAGTAGTAATTGATGTAACAATCGATAATCTCTTAAATATTGTAGAAGAACAATATTATTGGGATAAGTTAGTTCTTGGTGATATGATTAAAGTAAAGTATCCTCAAATGGATATTGAATATATGGCTACAATCATAGAAATTAACTACGACCTAGAAGCAGGTGAAGCCAACCTAGTAATCGCAAATACTAAAGAATTATTAGATGATATGGAGAAGCTAGTACAGTTATTATATAGTAATTCTAGTGCTTCTACATTAATCGAAAACAATAAGTATAAGTGGGATAAGATTAACGCTGTTGAAAAAGAAGTTAATGCTATTGTATCACAAGAATGGAACGCAAACAAGAATAGAATTGTTGCAGGGGTAAACAACTCTATCGAAGTTGGAAATCGTGGTATCTTAATTAAAGACCCAGATTTCCCTAACGAAATAATCATTATGCAAGCAGGTATTGTAGCATTAACAGAAGATGGTGGAGAGACTTGGAAAACAGCGATTAAGCCATCTGGAGTTGTGGCTGAAAGATTGATTGGTCGAATAATCGCAGGTCAAGAACTTATTATAACAAATAGTGCTGGCTCATTCACAATGGACGCTAATGGATTTAGGATTCGTGCAAGTGAATTTGTTGTCCAAAGTTCTAGTGGTGATAAAAACCTAGTAGAAGAATGGACAAAAACAGGTGACTTCGTTGAAGATTTTAGAGATGACAACATTATAACCCATTATGAAAAAGACCAATTACAAGCACAGTGGGATGCTTATGAATTGCAATATAACTTTATAGTACAATTGTTAAATGGATACTTTGCAGATCAAGGTAATAGTATTCCAGAGGTAGTAAACTTACATCAAAAATATGAAGCATTATTTAATTATCTGTTTATCGAAAATCAAACAGACGGATTTCCGTTATTAAGTTTAGACAGTAGAGATAAATCAACAAGAATTGACAGAGTAATATTTGAACAAAGATGGAATGATTACAGAAATGCTGTTCCTGTTGTTCAGAATATTATTCAACTAAGAGCTAAAGAGTTAGCTGAAAACGCTCAAAATATAGCAGAAAACGCACAAAGAAATATAGAAGAGGTAATGGATGATGTAGTTTGGAAAATAGAATTACACTCATCTCATGGTACTACATTTAGAAATGGCAATGTTAAAACCACTATAACAGCTAGAGTATATCGTGGGAAAGATGATGTGACTGACACATTACCAAAGACTAGTTTCATATGGACAAAGCGTGATAGATATGGAAACTTAGATACAGCATGGAACGAAGAGCATGTTGGAATTGGTAATGTCATAGAAATAGATGAATATGACGTTTACCAAAAAGCTATATTCTCTTGTGATGTTGATATAGAAGAATAAAAAGGGAAATAAAGGAGAGAATTAATTGTGGCGATAGTAGCTTCTGGTCAAATTACACTTATTGACTTAAATGATTCAAAACAGCTAGTATCATATATTGGTGCTAGTCAAGCGAAAACAGTAATTTATAATCCGAATAATGGGCAATATATCCCCAATTATGCAAGCACACCACAAGTTTTAACACCACAATTATTTATTGCAGGCAGTAGCCAAGATTTAGCAAGTCAATCCAAATCTGTAAAATGGTATTATCGAGAAAATAGTGGAGGAGACCCTGTTGAAATTACAGAAAGTGATTCAACATATGAACTAGGGACAGATAGTGTAAAAACTCTAACAATAAAATCTAATGTTTTAGCTTCGGCAGTAACCATGACGTATATTTGTGAAATGGTATTTACAGACCCAGACACAGGATTTGACGTTATAACTAAGGCAGATATTGAGTTAGTTAAAGTTACAAACGGTCAAAAAGGTGCCGATGGTCAAGATGGTAGAAACGCTATTATGGCTGTTTTAACAAACGATTCACACGTTATTCCTACTGATAAGAGCGGTGGAAACGGTAACTATACAGGTGCTAACACAACAATTGTTGTTTATGAGGGTGTAACAGATGTAAGCTCTAGTTGGACAGCTTCGGCAACAGCATCTAGTGGTGTAACAGGTACGCTCAATGGCAAAACTTATACTGTTACAAATATGACTACAGATACAGGATATGTTGATATTACTGTAAGTCGTAGCGGTTATGCTTCAATTACTAAAAGGTTTAATTTAAGTAAATCCAAAAGAGGTGAAGATGGTACTACGCCTACAACTTACTGGCTAATCAGTAACGTTCCTGCCATTGCAAAAACAAGAGCAGGCTCATTAGTACCTTCAAAAGTTACAGTATCAGCTAAATCTCAAATAGGTGCAGGTTCTCCTATTGCATATAGCGGTAGATTTAGAATCTCGGAGAGTACAGATGGAACAACTTTCACAGCCAAGTATACATCATCTTCAGACCAATCATTTTATGAGTACACTCCATCTACTACTAATATTAAAGCTTTAAAAGTTGAACTTTTCTTGGCAGGAGGAACAAGTAACCTATTAGATGAGCAGATTATCCCTGTTGTTACGGATGGTTCTGATGGTAGAGATGGTAGAGATGGTATCGATTCTGTAATTGCTACAGTTTGGACACCAGATGGAAATATGATTCGAAACCATGAAGGCACTCTTAAAGCTACTGTAACAGTTTATAAAGGTACTACAGAGGTTACACCTTCTGCTTTCAAATGGTATATTCAAGACCCAACAGCTACAACTTCTAGTGGTGGAGACGCAGATGGTGGAAATGGTTGGAGACTATTAACTTCAACTTGGAACGCAGGTGTAACAGGATATACAACAGCTACAATCACTATCCCTGCAAGTGCAATCGCAGGCGTAGAATCGTTTAAGTGTGTAGTTACATATGATGGGAATAAATATAAAGATGTATGTACCGTAATTGACGTTACAGACCCAATTGTTGTATCAATTATCGGTTTAAATACATTTAAGAACGGTCAAGGAGAATCTTCATACACAGCTAAATTATATAGAAACGGTATGGAGATAGATACTTCTGGAACAGAGTTTACATACAAATGGTATCTATACAAAGAGAACGGTCAATTAGATACAGAATTTGGAACTAAAACAGGAAAAACTATTACTGTAAAAGCAGAAGATTTCTATATAAGAGCTAATCTTGTATGTGAAGTAAGTAAATAAAATACGATATAAGATTTGACAAATGTAATAAATAATGATATAATAAATATAGAAAGGTATAAAAGATCTTTGTAATAAAAGTTTTTTCCTTTTTGAGATTAAAGGAGTGAATTGGATTATGTCTAATGTTGTAGGAGTTGGACAAATATCATTGATGGATTTAAATGACGCTATCATAGCAGGCATTCCTCCATCAAATCCAACTGTCGGCACTTTATGGATAGATGAAAGTCAAGACCCACCAATGCTTAAAAAATGGAATGGTGAAGCGTGGATTGACTTGGGTGAGTTAGACCCAAACCTTAGCGTTGTAATTGAAGAAATTAATGAGACACTAGGAAATATGGCTAACGATAACTTAATCAACTTCCAAGAGCGACAAGTTGTTAAAGATAAATTAACTGAAATTATTGGATATGTAATTGCAGATACAGTAACATCATTGCCTAGTGTATCAACTTTGGATAATAGTGGCAAAGGTAGTTTTTGGTCGGTTCGTAAATCTGCTAGAAATGTAGGTATACCTACAAGTAACACTACATATGTAAATGTAGCTACTAAATACAATAATTTAAAATCATATCTTGAAAGTTTAACACCTATTGTTCCTTGGGATACTAGAAATGCTAACGCAGATGTTGTAATATCTGTTACTAAATCTACATTTAGAGATATGTGGCTACAGTATTATTTGGCTGTCGATGCCTTAGCAGAGTTAACAGCACAAAAAATTAAAGAAAACAATGACGAACTAAAAAATGATGTAGATGTAATAGGTCGTGACCTAGACAGTCTAACAGGTAGAGTAACTACTGTTGAAAGTAAGGTTACTGATACCGCTATTGTTAACACTGTAACTAGGAGTGAAGCATGGGTTCAACAAATTAATGTTATTAATAATAAGGCTACGCCACAGGATATTGATAATGCTATTAATAATCTTGAGATTAGCGGAAGGAATTTATTTAGACCGAATATAACAGCAAAAAACAGAGAAACGTCCGAAGTTACTCGCATAAGTCCGACAAGTTTTTATGTTGACACATCTTGGGCGTCATTTAGTGAAAGATTTTTAATTAGCGCGGGAGAAGTTGTAACAGTATCATTTTGGGCAAAAACAGATTCGCTATCTAGTGACACTTTATGGACACAAAGAATTGGATTTACAACAGAAACAGGTAATACCCGTACAAGCACACATAATCATACAGTTACAGTAACAAATGAATGGAAATATTTCGAGAATACTTTTACTGTGGCAAACGGAACAAAATCTATGGAGTTTCATGCCACAACAAATAATGGAGATGTATGGATAAATGGTTTAATGATTGTTAGGGGGAATAAAGCTCCTGCCGACTGGACACCAGCCCCAGAAGATATAGAAGATAGTATTGATATTTTGTCTACTAGAATTAACAATGTTGAACAAGAAATAACTGCTGACAAAATTGTAACAACAATAACAGAGTCAACAACATTTCAAAATATCTTAGACTCTAAAGCAGATGTAGAATCTTTAGGCGGTTTTGCGACAAAAGATGAGTTAGATGAACTCTCAGGAGAAGTCGATGGGAAAATAGATGATGCCATACAAGGTATAGATTTTTCTCCTTATGCTACAAAGTTAGAATTAGAGGAAACATCAAGAAATATTACAGCCAAGTTTTCTGCAACAGGTGGGATGAATTTACTTAAAAACTCTATCGGATTTGCAGATGTAGATTTTTGGAATACTATTTATCCCTTTGAGATTGGTGGACGGAATTTATTAAGAAATACTGATTTTAGAAATGGATTGAATAATTGGTTTAATTGGGGGACTGCTACAAGAGAAGTTGTTGATTTGAACGGAAAAAAATGGGTGCATTTATCGCAAAACGATTCTAATAGATGGCGAGGAATTAGCCAATTAGTTCTTAGTATTAAACCTTCTACACCATATACGGTTTCTTTTATTGCGTATTCACAAAATAATTCGGTAATGACGGTTGGATTCCACCAAAGACTTGGCAATACAATTGTCACTCAGAATTGGCAAACCTTTACCCTGACAAATTCGCCAAAAAAATATTCATACACTTTCACTACTACTGGGAGTAGTATAGACCTATTTAATTTTATGATTGGAAATGATCAGTCTCCTTTTGATATCTATATCACTGACATCAAGTTAGAACTCGGCAATCGTGCCACCGACTGGACACCTGCACCAGAAGATAATTTAAATGTGAACCCACTAACTATAAGAAATACGGAGTTGGATACTTTGGGTTTTGGTAGTGGGTTTCACTTTACGGGAGACGGTAGAATAAAAGGGTTAATTCAGGAAATACCTGTTGCCACAGGGCAACCGTATACATTATCGTGGTATGTAAATAAATACTCATCCTCCCTATATGATGGAGAGGTGAGAATAGAGATAATTGAAGACGATACTGTGACAGTTATGAAACAGTTTCCGTCAGACGAAGTGACAACAGGGTATGAGCATGGGAATGGAGTGTATATTCCATACTCTGATACTATTCATATACGTATTGTAGGGGAATCTAGAACAGAGGCAGTTATAACAGGTCTAATGCTCAACATTGGAGACGTACCACTACAATGGTCTTTAGCTACAGGTGAAGTATATAATACGAATATAAGAATGGATATAAATGGTATTCGTGTTTCTCAATTAGATAAAGACAGGAGAGAAATAGGCTATACACAAATAACACCAGATGAGTTTGCAGGATATTACGATACAACAGGTAACGGTGGATTCGAGAAGGTATTCTACCTAAACGGTGAAGAAACAGTTACTAAGAAATTTAGAGCAGAAGACGAAATAACAATGGGTGGAATAAAAGTAATAAAAATCCAGTCAGAAAATTATAACGGTTGGGCATTCGTTCCTGTTGACTAAAAATAGAATGCACAACAATAGATAGAGAAAAAGGAGTGAATATTATATATGGCGTTAAGTGGAAGTTATTACGTTGATGTAGGAAGTCATTGGAGACTACAACTAGAGTGGTCAGCATCTCAAAGTATTAGTGGAAACTATTCGAATGTTACTGCTAGATTATATTGGATAGCAAGAGATAATTATGGTGCTGTCCGTTCGAGTGCCACAAAAACAGTAGGATTAAATATCAATGGTGGATGGGTATATGGTACAGCATCAGCCAGTTTAAGTGGAAATCAGAAGAAGCTGATAATGCAAAGAACAGAAATAATAAACCATAATAGTGACGGTACAGCATCATTTTACTTAGATGGATTATTTGATGCAGAGGTAACATTAGGTGGTACTTACTATGGAAGAATAGAAATGCCACAGAGAACATTTACGCTAAATACAATACCTAGAGCATCAAGTATGACCACGCCTGCAAATATTATAGCAGGTAGTGATAGAACAATAAGTATATCTAGGGCATCAACATCATTTTATCATTATGCCGACATATCTGTTAAGAATGTTAGCGGAAATTGGATAGATATAAAGAGTGTGTATTTCAGCACATCACAAACATCATTATCAACATCATTCTCAACAGCACAGAAGAAGTTGATTTTTCAAGCTTTAGGTCAAAGGTCTAGTGCAGAATCTCGAATAGTAATCAGAACATATGGAAGTGGCGGTACATATATAGGCTCTAAAACATATACAGGAACAATTATTAATCCTAGCGCAACAGTATTGAGTAATAGTTTCGACCATTATGTTTATGTAGACCAAACAATCACAGGTTCGTTGGTTAGTAAAAATTCAGAGTTTACACATACTATAAGAATTGAGCTAGGTTCATTTACTAAAACTATCAGCAATGTTAAAACTAGTTTCTCATGGACACCTAGTGCTAGCGAGCAACAATCTCTATATTCACAAATGCCAAACAGTAGAGTTAGAGATGGTAAAATATATGTTACAACATACTACGATGGGGTGCAAGTTAGACCAACATGGAATGCACTACTGCAATTTCATGTTAGAAATAGTGAGCCAACATTTTCTGCAAGTAATATATCTTATAAAGATATAAATTCTACAACAGTAAATCTTACAGGCAACGACCAATACATTATACAGGGTAAATCTAATTTGAGAGCATATATAAACAATGGTGCTACTCCACGAAATCAATCGTCTATTACTAAATATGAAATATCTATCAACGGTGTAACTAGAAGTATAACGTCAACAGGGTATATAGATATGGGAGCGATTGATGCAGAAAATGATGTAACATTAACTGTCAGAGCTATTGATAGCAGGGGGTTTAGCACAAGCGTTTCCAAGACAGTAAAGATTGTACCGTATAAGCCACCAATAGTAAATACAAGAGCTTCAAGAAATAATGGTTTTGAAGAAAATACTAAGCTAAGTCTTAGCGGTAGTCTATCTCCTGTAAAGATAGGAGATAGCAATAAAAATAGTTTAGTAAGTTCTAGATATAGATATAAGAAATCTACTGATAGCGTATTTAGTGCTTGGTATTCATTTTCTGTAACAGGATTCCCTAATTATGAAGCAACCAGCAAAGACTTGACATTAGATATTCTTCATGAATGGGATATACAGGTTGAAGTTGTTGATAAATTAGGTTCAACATTGGTAAATATAGCTGTTCCTGTTGGTCAACCTATTTTTTACATAGATGTTAAAAATAAGTCGGTATCGGTGAATACACTTCCGAAAATATTAGACCAAACAACCACTCGTGGATTAGAGGTTGGTGGAGGTTTATATGTGAGAGGTGGATACTTTGACTTAAACTCTTATAGTGATGACTATGGTAAAGGTCGTATACAATCCTATTTTGATGCCAATGCTAAGAGATGGAAAATATACGGTAGAACAGAGGATTATGGTTCTTCCTATATTGATATAGATTTGCTAGGCGATGGCAAATTTATTCAAGAAAATACTACGCTAGCCTCTCTTCAAAATGGTTGGGAGAATTATTCTAGCGATGATAAAGGATTTTATAGATGTAGATATTGGAAGGATAAAAATGGTATTGTTCATGTAGGCGGTTTAATAAGGAATGGCAAGACTAACAATGATACAACGTTGTTTCAGCTTCCTGTTGGTTATAGACCTCTAGGCACATTAATATTCTTACAACCAACAGCAGGTGCAGTAAGTGGGGGAGCATTTGCTAGGGTAGACATTACTAGCTCAGGACTTGTTGTACTGCGAAATGGGGGAAGTTCACCGCAAGCATGGTTATCCTTAAATATGTCATTTAGAGCATTTTATTAAAATGAAATATGAACTAGAAAGGAGATTTTGACTTTATGAATCCGCACTATAAAACTGATGATATGAAGCATGATTATTACCAAGTAGATGAAAACGGAAGAATAATTGAGGTATATACTTTTAGAGATGGAGATAAAGATATACCTTCTAACTGTTTTAAAGGTTGGGGAGATAGGGTTATCCATAATCCTATTTGGAGTTTTGAGTTAAATGATTGGATTGATGGTGGCGACCCAATAGATATATTAGAGGATTATAAAAAATCCAAAGCCGAAGAGCTTAGCAAAGCGTGTCAACAATCTATATATAACGGATTCGAATACGAAATAAATGGTGTCACTTATCATTTCTCATATGATACAGAAGCTCAACTAAACTTTCAAGGTGTAGAACGCCTGTTTGCACAAGGGATAGTAGAGGAAGTTATGTGGACTGTTAAAAAAGATGGTCAATATATGAGAATACCTATAACAAAAGAAATATTAGATGAATTGGCATTAGTTATGTTGAATCATAAGAATGCAAATATAAGTAAATATAGAGATGTATTGATGCCAATGGTGGAATCTGCTCAAACAATAGAAGAAGTAGAAGCCATCACATGGGATTCTGTATCAATAGATTCTATAGAAAATCAATACTAAAAATATCAAGGAGGAATTTTTCAATGGCAAAATTAATTGCTTTAGATGATGGTCATGGTATTAATACAGCAGGTAAAAGAACTCCTATTTTACCTAATGGAATGAAAAGTGAATTGGGTAGGAACTATATGAATGAAAATCTGTTCAACCGTGCCGTAGTAAAATATTTAAACTTACACTTAAAAGCTAGTGGATTTAAAACTATATTAGTAGCACCTACAGATGAAGATACTCCATTAGCAACTAGAGTTAAAAGAGCAAATGATGCGAAAGCAGACTTATATGTATCAGTTCACGCTAATGCATTAACTAGTAAAAAATGGGGTACTCATGGTGGTACAGAAACATATGTTTATAAAGGTAGTAAAGAATCAGAAAGAATTGGAAAAATTATACATAAATGGCTAATGAAAGGAACGCCTCTAAGAGATAGAGGTGTCAAAGAAGGAAATCATTTATATGTTATTAGAAATACAAAAATGCCTGCTGTCTTAGTTGAATGTGCTTTCATGGACAATTTAGAAGAAGCTAAGTTGTTATTATCTGATGCTTTCCGTAAAGAATGTGCGAAAGAAATTGCACAAGGCATTTGTGAAGCCTATGGGGTTAAATTTAAAGATGGGGTAGGCGGTACTTCTTCAAGTGGTAGTAAAGCTAACAATAGCAGTAATGGCTCTTCTACTGACAAACTATATCGTATTCGCAAAACTTGGGGAGATGCTAAATCACAAAAAGGTGCATACAAAGATTTAAATAATGCTAAAAAATTAGCAAATAGCTTAAAATCACAAGGTTATAAAGTATTTGACTGGAATGGTAAAGTTGTATATGACCCAAATCCACAAAAAACAAAAGAAGACGATAATAAGTGGTATAGAGTTCGCAAATCATGGTCTGACTCAAAATCACAGATTGGTGCATTTAAGGACTTAAATGGTGCGAAGGACTTGGCTGATTTACATGCAAAAGAAGGATATAAAGTATTTGATTGGAATGGGAAAGTTGTGTATGAGCCTAAAGTTTTAAAAGAAAATCAATATTATAGAGTAAGATTAGAATGGTCAAAACCACAAACACAAGTTGGTGCATATAAAGATTTAGAAAACGCTAAGGCTATGGCAGATAGTTTAGCTCATGAAGGATATAAAGTTTTTGATGACAATGGTAATATCGTATATGTACCAAAAATTAAAAAGGAAACAGTAGTCCATACAGTAGCTAAAGGCGATACATTGTGGTCAATTTCACAAAAATATGGGATAACAGTTGATGATATTAAAAAGAAAAATGGTTTAAAGAATGATACTATCTATGTAGGTCAAAAATTAATAATTAAGGGTGATGCCCCAAAAAAGCAAGATGAGAAAAAGGAGGAGCAACCAAAAGAACAATCTAAACCAAAAGAGGATGAACATAAGGGTCATAATAATATCACAGGTAAATCAGTTGTTAGTGCAGAAAAAATGTCTGCATTTGTAAAATCTAAAAATCCTAATGCAAAAGATATCGATAAAATTGCAAAAGCTTTTATTGAAATCGGAAATAAATATAATATTCGTGGTGATATAGCATTCTGTCAATCCATTATTGAAACAGGTTGGTTTAAATTTGATGGTGGAACTGCTGTAACGCCAGACCAATATAACTATTGTGGATTAGGTGTTACAAGCAAGGGTGTTAAAGGTCATTCATTTCCTACTATTGAAGCAGGTGTAACAGCTCAAATTCAACATTTATTTGCATATGCAACAAAAAATGATTTACCAAAAGGAGAAGAATTAGTTGACCCTAGATTCCAATATGTAACTCGTGGAGTAGCACCACACTGGGAAGACCTGAATATGAAGTGGGCAATGAATGATAATTATGGTCAACATATTATGTCTATCTATGACCAATTAAATAAATTTGAATACTCTCCACCTGTGGAAGAGCCAAAAGAAGAAAAAGAGAATAACCCTTCCGATGACCTTCCTAAAGAAGATAATAAGGATGAACAAGATTTAGAAGAAGAAAAACAATTTAAGTTTTGGACTAGAGTTATCGATTATTTGATTGATAAGCTCGCTAAATTGTTTGGCGTTAAAAAGAAGTAACATCTAGGTTAAATGGTTATTGGTAAAAAGGGGGTTGCTAAATTCGACACAAAGTAGGAGGAATAGAGATGGAATGGTTGTTGTCTTTATTTGCTGATTCAGCTTGGATGACTGCTATCTCTGCTCTTATCGGGTCGTTTGTTACTCTCCTAATTACAAAGAGTAACAATAGGAAAGAATTAGCAATCAGCGATAGAATGCAACTTTCTAAAGACCAATATCAACTTATTGCGGAGCTTCGTCAAATATTGTTGGAGCAAAGAGATGAGATTGATAGTTTAAGAGAAGAGATAAGACAATTACAGGCTGTCAACATCAATCTTACTATTGAAAACAAACAACTTCAACAAAAAATTCAAGAATTAAATATTAAGTTAGAACAGTTTAAAAAGGGAGATAAATAATAATTATATAAAAATTATACCACGCCTGTTGATATTTGTCAATGGGTGTGGGAAGAAAATAAGGAGTGAATTTTAAATGGAAGCAATTCAAGCAGAATTAATTAACTTGGTTATTGTTATTATTACAGCACTTATAGGTTGGGTGGCTCAAAAAGTTACAGCATACCTTAAAGAAAAAGGTTTGATTGCTAAATTAGAATCTAATAAAGAATTAGTTCGCATTGTGGTTAATGCTGTTGAACAAACATATAAACATCTTAATGGAGATGAAAAATTAAAAGTAGCTAAGGTTGAATTAGTGAAATTAATGAATGAGAAGAAAATCAAAATCTCCGAGCAAGAGATTAATACACTCATTGAAAGTGCTGTCAAAGAAATGAATGACGCAATCAAAAAAGAATTAAATAATAAATAATTGATAAAAGAGTGGTTTTATCAAGTTATTAATCCCTTCTATAATCATCTTTATAGAGGGGATTTTTTATTTTTTAGAAAATTCATTGACAAAACATAGAATATTATATATACTAATTCTTGTAAGTAAAACGAAAACATTTAAGGAGATGAGGTTTAATGTTAACAACAGCTAAAACAGATTATGTAAAACCTAAAAAATGGGATAAGCTTGGAGATCAATTAGAAGATTTTATTAGAAGCCATATGAATCAAAATGGTCAAATCACTAAATCTCTAAGCGAATTATTTAGAGAGTTTGCTGAAACTCATAACACTACAGTCGGTTCAACATCTTTCTATTATTACAACAGTGGATTAAAAGAACGTATCTTTGGTTCAAACGAGCCAAACAATACAGACGAGTCAAACAATACAGAAGAAATTAATGCAGATAATAATAGTGAAGAGTTAAATATTGACGGAGAAATCGAAAGATTAATTAAATACATCAAAGACAACTTCAATATAGATGTTAGCGTAGATTCTGCTTCAATAATTAAAGAAATGGTTAAAGAAGTAGGTGTAGTATCTACGCTATTGGCAATCAATGGAGTAATCGAAGATTATGATAAATTAGATATGTCATTTATTATTGTTAAAGAAGCTAAATCGAGACTATAAAAAATCCCCTCTATTGAGGGGATTTTTGTTTTACATATGTATACTTTATGTCTACTTTTTGTCTCAATTGTGAAATCAATTACAAATGCAAATATATCTTTTACTCTTACTGATAATTTCAATATATGCAACATTTCCATCTATATAATAATTATTTTTTATTTTTATCGCTACTATCTTTTATTTTCTTTATTTCAGATAATTTAGGTTTCTCCCATTCTATCAGACCTTTATCAACTAAGAAACATAGTGCTACAGCGAATGAATCAGATTCGTCATCATTTTTAAAAGTTATATCATTATATTTTGTTTTTATTGCAATAGAGACCATTTCTTTTGAAGCATTTCCATGAATTATAGTAGCTTTAACAGATTTTGGTGAGTATAAATATTGTGGTACATTCCATAATGCCTTTTGTATAACTCCTGTAGCTTTGGCGATAGTTTGTGTTTCATTTTGGAATCTACTAAACATTCTCTCTATTGCAACTATGTAAGGAGGGTATTCTTCTATTATACCCTCAATCCAATCGGATATTTTCTTTAATTTTACCGCATTGAGATGCAAGCCTTTATTTTCTTTTGTGGCATATATTTTTTGTGTACTAAAACTGTCGATAAATACAAACTCTTTACTGTCTAGGTCGTATATTGTTATGCCTGTATTTTTAAGACTAATGTCTAGTCCATATAAATATCTATTACCCATTGACACCATCATCTTCTGCCTTCATATAGTTGTAGCATGAATAATGATATACGTTATTGTCTTCTTCTACATATAATTGGTCGTTGTGCACTTCTTTATCACAGCAAGGGCATTTACCTAAATTTTCCCTCTTGATAAATGTAAATTTCTTTGCCTCTTCTTTGTTGAATCGCATTACTAAAACCTCTCTTCATCTTTATATATCATTTCCCTTTAGTTAAAAAATATACTAGACAGTATCTCTACCGTCTAGTATTATTATAACACACTTCCAAATTATTGTCAAGTAATTATCTACTTGCTCTTCTGATTATTTTACATTTGTTTAAGTGTGGTTCAATCTTATTTTTGTCCTCAACCCATTTACCATCTATACGTTTCCAACCGTATCTGTTCTCAATTTCTAGTATTTGTATAATATCACCTTTATAAAGCAAGTATTCATCGTTGATAAAGAATTTCTTCTTATCAACTTTAACCCAAACTTCTTCACCTGTTTTCACTTTATATAAAGTTAGCACAGGTTTGTATTTAGTGTTTACATCTAATACAAGCACAACATTATCTGGTAATTGAGGATATGTAGAAACCGCATAACCCAAAACTTCTTTTTCAAAATTGATTTGGTCATATAATTCAATTTTTTGTGGAGGATTTTCTCTAACAGCCTTTTCATAATCCTTCATATTTTTAAGTCTTTCTTCTTTTGTTGTTTCTTTTAGATTTGCATCATATTTTAATGATTTTTTGATTATTTTCTTTTTTTTCTTAACTTCTCCTGTTTTTTTGTTGATTTTTTCTTCTATTACTTCTTTGTCTGCAAATTCTGGATACAGTTTAGTATTAGCTTTTTTCTTTCCTGTCATTGCTAAAAACAATTCCAATAAAACTTCTTTTCTCCCAAATTTTTTAAAGAAATCCAATCTAATCAATATTTCCATTTGACGAGTATTCACTGATGTTTTTTCTATAATGTCTTTTAACAAAGATGTAAAATCATTTTTATCGTATTGATTTTCTTCGGACAACTGTAATAATTCTTCTGCAATTTTTTTATTCAAATACTTAATCGAAGAAATTCCTTTATATATTGAATTTGTTTCATGGTCAGCTGTATATTCTGCACCAGATTTTCCAAATTCGATTGGTAATAGTTTAATGTTGAAGTGTTTTAATTCTTTTAAGATTTTGGCTTGCATATCTACATTATCTTCATATATATTTAAAACAACAGAGTAATAGTCTAAAGGATACTCTGCTTTTAGATATGCACCATAAATACTGTCTAGTGCCACAGCATAAGCATGTGAAGAATTGAATCCATACCCTACAGCATCTTCAATAATTTTCCATACTTTCTTAGCTTGTTCTTCACTTCCAGTTTTTTCAACAAATCCTTTAATAAATTTATCATGAATAGGCTCAATTATACCTTTCTTCTTCTTAGCGATTGCTTTTAACAAGCCATATGTTTCATCTTCTGGGAATCCTGCATAAACCAATACCCTCATGATGTTTTCTTGATACAAAATAAAGTTGTCACTTTCTTTTAGTAATTTATCAAATTCAGGGATACCATAAGAGAATGTTTCCCTATTCAAGAAATAATGTTTCATTGATGCAAATGCAGGTCTAATGGCTGAAACCCAGCCTGATAATTCTCTAATATTCCTTGGTTTATATTGCATTACCTGTGGCGTACCACTATCTGTTCCTGCTTGGTTTAGTGTTGCTGTCAATCCTTTCTCATATAGTTGCCATATTCTGTCATTGTTTTCCACTAATTTTGTCAATGTTCGTACATCTGGTATTGGTTTATTTATTTTTTTGAATACTTTTGAAATTATTTCCCAAACCGTTACAGTAAGGTAGTCATTTTTTAAATATTTCCAATCATCAGATGTTCCAGAATCAATTAAAGCACAATATTCATCACCAACTTTAATAATACCAATTTCTTCTGAAATCGGCTTTGATAAGAGCAGATTTGCGCATGGATGTGGTGAAACTGAATCAATTACGCCAATAAATTTTTTTGAGTCTTCAATTATTTTTCCAAATTCTTCACTGTTCCGATATTCTTCTAGGTTTTTGGCTACTTTGTTGGTTGTGTTATAATCTATTTCTAATGCACGACACAAATTCCTAAATGCTTCTGATTCCTGCATAGTTCCATATGCTGTCATCCAATAACAGTTATCCTCGCCCAGTATTTCTCTGGTTGCATCAATAAAGGGTTGTGGGTTGGCGGTATTAAAATCTATGTCTGGAAGACTCCGTGTTTCTAAAATCCTTGAAATAGACATGAATCGTGTAGGGTATAATGTGATAGGTGCATTCAATCTATCAATCTCAGTAAATCCAAGAAGTTTATTTAAGTAAAATGAAGGTGCACTACCTCTTCCAGTTCTAGTTAAAACACCACCCTTTTCTTTTGCTCTTTTAATTACATGGTAGTTTAATAAGAAATAATCCTCCATTTTAGTTTCTTCAATAATATTCATCTCATATTGAATTGCTTTTATGTATTCTTTGTGTTTTTCTTTTGGTATATTCTCTCTATCTTTTTTCCATTCTTCATTGACAATTTTTTTGAGTTTTTTAATTTTTTCTTCGTGGCTCAACTCTGGATATATTGAAGGCATTTTAATGTCTTTAGACATTTTAATTTCTTCAAAGTCATCAACAATAAGTGTATTTTCTAATGCACGTTCAATTTGTTTGCGTGTAAAAACACCTTGTTTCTCGAATCTCTCAAAGATTTTGTCAGATGTAGGGTAATCCAAAATAAACCCTTCTTCTTCTGGGTAGTGAATATCCTTACCTTTCAGGAATAAATCTCTCCATTTAGCATCCTCTTCATATATGTAATGTGTGTCGGTTGCAAATATAAATTCAATACCATATTTTTCATGCATATAAAGTAATTTTTTATTGTATTCTACTTGTTTAACATGTGTGTTATCGTGCAACTCTAAATAAAAGTTATTTCCAAAGTGTTGATAGCAATCAAAAATGAAAGATTCATCATTATATAAATTGAAAGGACTTGCTATACATGTAGATGTAACCACAACATCTTTCGGGTCAAGTGAGAATAATAATTCTTTGTCAATTCTTGGTTTATGATAGAATCCAGTTTTATTAGCTTCCGATATCAATTTAGTTAATTGTCTTTTGCCTTCATTGTTTTTTGCTAATATTAATAAATGTGCATTAGTTCTATCCTTTTCAAAACGATTTTCAACATAGTAAAACTCTACACCAAAAATCATTTTTAATCCATATTTTTTTGCAACATCATAATACTCAAAAACATTACCTGCATATCCATGCTCAACTGTAGATATTGTTTTGTGACCTAATTCAACAGCTCTTTTAGCAATATCCTCAATAGTTATAATTGAATCTGGTGTCATGATGTTTGAATACATTGTGTGCTTATGAATATTTTCATATCTCATTAAGTAAATCATCCTTTCAAGCTAATTATGGCGTGAAATACTCTAACTCCATTAATTCTCTTCTAATGTTTTTGAGCCTCTCTTTATGTAATTTAATATTCTCATCATCTTTATTTTTAATAGATTCGTTTAGAGAATCTAGTACGTTATCCATTTCAACTTTAAGCTCTTCAATTCTATTATCTGTTTTTGTTTCATTCAGAATTGCATTAATTTCTTTAACTCCAAACTTTTTAGGTTTTACCTTTGATTTTACAGGTTTAGAAGATTTGCTTATTGACATTGGTTTATCATCTTTCTCACCTAAAACAACATGCTTAATATTGTCTGGAATATTTTTAAATCCACGTGCAATACGCTCTCTAATAATGTAATCCATTAAAATTCCGTAGTCTCTAGATTTGAAATCTGCAACTTTAACAAGCTTTTCATGAGTCATGTTCTTAATTTTAGGGTTTTCAAATACAGGATAAATTAACACAATCTCATAATCTATATCAATATCTTTTTCATTTGCTGAAAAATCAATTGAGTCTGTAACTATGTAGTAATGTGTTTCTTCCAAAAACTTCGACTTAACAATATCTCCAACGTTAAATCTTTTATTATTCACGTTTCTTCCTCCTCTTTTTAATATAGAAGTAACCTGTTATATTTTTATATTATAACAGGTTATCGTCCAAGTGTCAATATTAAATTATTATTTTTTATGCTTATCAACTTCTCTCAAAAAACATGGATAACAGACGCTTTTATATTCTTGGTCTCCTACGTGAATTGGTTCACCTTTAGTAACTAGTTTACCATCTATGTATAGCAAATGATTTGTCGCCTTCGAGTTACAGAAATCGCATTGTATCTTTAATTCATGCAGAGTGAAGCCACATTCAATAGCTTTCTTAGCTCCTTCAAATAAATTACCCCTATAGTCTAATAAAAGACCGTATGCAAATATATTTTTGTTAAAGTCAATAGAAATTTTTGCTAACTCTTCAACTTGGTGTGCCTTCATAAATTGCAATTCATCTATAAATATAGAATTAACTTTTGGATTGTTTTTAATAATATTATACATAAAGCCTTTGGCATCGCTAGGCACTACAATAGCTTTTCTTTCTTCGTCTAATGCTCTTGACCTAACTACACCCTTATCTCTTATATCAATAGAAGGTTTAAAAACGATTAAACTCTTTCCTTGTCGCTCCAAATTAAACGCTTGAATTAACAACTGTGCAGATTTAGAAGCGTTCATCGTTCCATGAAAAAAATTTCTTCTACCCATATCACTTACCCCTTTTTCAGTTATTATATTCATTTTTATATAATTCTAAAAGGTGGTCAAGAATAATATTTAATACAACCATCCAAGCCCTATCATCAATATTAACATCTGAATGTAACTTAAATTCATCTAATATATCAACAGCGATATAATCTTCTAGTTCTTCGATTTTTCTCAAATGGTTGTGACATGTTATATCTCTCATTTCAACCACTAACATAGTGTAATCTACTACCTTAATTTTAAACTTCTCTTCTTCTGTTGGTGGATTAATACCTAAATACCCATATACAGCTAGTTCAACTTCTTTTTCAATGCGTTTATATTCTGGTAATAGATTCTTCAAATCTGTATTTACATCACCACAATATGCTTCTGTAAAATCGTGTATGAATACCAATAGCTGTTCACGAATGGAATATCCCAATTTTTTAGCCATCATATAACACCAGAACGTGTGTTCTCCTACGCTGTAAGGTCTGAATGTATGACCTACGAATCTGTTAATTCTGGTTAATGCAGGTATAATATCTTCTTTATTGATGCTATCCTTAGTAATATTCTTGTAGTCGAAATGTCTCCCTGTGTATGTAATAATCATATATCTAACTCTCCCTAATACGTTATGTATATATTATACCATTATTTGTGATACCTGTCAAGAATAATTTAGAGTGGTAAAGTCTACCACTCTAAATTATTATTACTCTTTCTTTAGCTCTTTCTGCACAGCTTGAAACTACTCCTTCGTTAAAAACTGTATTTTCTTTTGTGGTTTCTTAGTTACTTCATCTGCAACACCTAATGCAACAGCTTCCTTCCCACTAAAGAAAAAATCAGTTTTGCTTTTTCTAATTTTATCCATTTCCTCTCTAGTGATTTTTGTTTCTTTAAATAAGTCATCATACATATATTGTATTAATTTTGACTCACGAAGTGAATCTTCATGGTCTTGAATGTATCCCATCTCACCATAAGCAACTGAATGATACATAAATCTTGTGTAACGATGGGCAATACGATAATCTCCTTTGACAAAGATTCCTAAAGCCATAGACGCTACAATTCCTAATCCATATGTAAAAATTGGTGTCTCTGACATTTCCATAGCTCCAATGATGGCAAATCCATCTGTTGCACTACCGCCACCACTATTAATATAGATTTCAATAGGCTGTGGTTGATATGTACTAACAACACTCATCTGATTATCAAATTCATTAATATTCATAATCTGAGCAACAACCTGCTCTGCAACGTTGCTGTCGATTGGAGATGAGATGATTATTTTTCTGCTTAGATTAAGAATATCTTCATTTTGTTGCATTAACAGCACTCCCTTAGTTAGTCTTTTTATTGTATGTTGCAAACGTAAATGATGGCAGATTATCTGTTTCTTCAAACTTCTCATTCCCCTGAATCTTCCAATCTTTAGGTGAAAATTCTGGGAAAAACACCCTTGCATTAAAATTAAATTCATGTACGTGTGTAATAATTAATTTGTCTGCGTAAGGTATTAGCTGATTGAAAATATCGCCACCACCCACAACAACTACATCGCTATCATTAGCCAATTCCAAAACTTCATCAATGGAGTGTATAACACTAGCACCATTAGCTTTGAAATCTTCGTTTCTAGTTAAAACATATTTATCCCTATTTCTTAATAGTTTTTTAGGAAGAGAATCCCATGTTTTCCTTCCCATAACTATCTTCTTGCCTTTTGTCTCATTTTTAAATCTAGCATTATGTCTAGGTATGTTAAACAATAGTTTACCATTTTTATCTCCCATACCATCTGCCATATCTATCATAACAATTAATGTAATCATAATTTAATCCTCTTCTCCATAATATTCTACTTCAAACGGTTCACCTCTACGCCCTGCTTCATATGCTCGCTGTAGCATATTTGGAATGTCAAGGCAATCAGAAAAATTTCTATATAATGTGTTATCTTCTGGTGAATCTTCTGAATGATGTACGCTAAACTTATATGTATCATCAATAACTATCTCTAAAGCTTCATATGTAAAGTCATCACTACGTTCATGTGTAACTATAATCTTCACGTCAGTCTCTCCTTTATATATATACTTCCAAATATATCCACCTGCTGTCCTACCCTCACCACGACAAACTTTAGATATATTCATGTAATTTATTTCTGTTATTTCTTGTACTTGTTTAAGAGATTCAAATTCTATCTACCGCCAAATATTATCTTCTTTTCGTACCTCTAATTCTAAGATATTAGACACCTAAATCAAACTTTAATTGTGGTCGGACAGGATGATAGTCTATTAATTCGAAGTCACTTTTCTCTATTTCATAAAATGATTTTCCCTCTGCGTTTAGAATTAATTTAGGCTGTATTAGAGATGGCTCTCTCCTAAGTAGCTCATATGCTTGTTCTATGTGGCGAGAATAGATATGTAGGTTTTGAGTAAATCTAGCAAATTTACCAACCCTATATCCACAATGTTGTGCTATCATCATTTGCAACGCTACATATTGTATACAATTTATAAATCCAGCCACTAAATAGTCTGACGACCTTTGAATTAGTGTACAATCTAAGTACATTTCATCTCCAACTCTTCTAACACTCCATAACGTCATAAATGCACATTCAACAAGTTGTTTTTTATCTTGATTAGCCCAATTGTAAAATGACAGCATATGCCTACGACTAAAAGGGTTTTCTTTTAACTCTCTTAAAAGTTCATTAACTTGATTCCTAGATAATTCATAACGGTAAAGCGAATCTTTATCTTCTGCAAGTTCGATAGGCTCTCCTTTATATACTCCTTTTTTCAATACTCTTGACACATAGCTTTGACTAGTATTATACTCTTTGGCAAAGTCATGTTGTGAAATATATATCTTACCTTTATATTTGAAAGGACTCGATTTTGAATAAAGCTTGTTTTCATTGCTTTGAAGAAATACACAAGTGTTTTTACTATAACAATTACTTCCGTAATAATCTTTATCTAAATCCCAATCTTTAAAATCATCCTCTTTTGCAAGGTGATATTGTGGTAAATATCTCACATCTCTTAAAAACTGCTCAAAAGAGTGCCAATCTTGATGTACAAATATATTTTCATACAAATCTTTATGCTCATATCTATCAGAATAACATTTTCTAAACATATTCTCCCATTTATCTTTTAGGATTTCTATTTGTTTATCTGTAAAATTGCAAACAGATTTATAGTTGCCTAAATAACCTATTCCATATATCGTTCTTTCGTATGGGTCAAATGATTTAGATTTTCCAATTTGGTCTTTTCTCAATTCTGTTATGTATCCTGTTTTTATAAATTGAATGTAATAATATTTTCTTTTTTTAGAATCGGTTTTTTCAGATTTGCCAATAACAATATATCTGTCAAAATACACTTCACCATCAATAGATTCTTGTATTGGATTAATCAGTCCAATATCTTTTGGTTCACCATACTTTTCATCAATAATCCTATTTTTAATTTTTACTACTTCTCTCTTCATTTCGTCTAGTCTATGACTTTCTAAATTATAAGAATAGGCACGACCAATATTTCCTTCTTCGTTCATCCATGGCTTCCACCATCCAACTTTATGACTTTCAAAGCCTTCTTGGGTATTTGTTTGACTCTGGTATATCGCAAGCAATTCATTGATTGCACTTTTCCAACTTATTGGTCTAAGAGTGGTTATAGGTATTTCACCTTTCGAAATATCATACTCTTCAAAAGCGTTTGTGATAAATATTGAGTGTGCAGGATTTCCATCACTTACATATCTAGGTCTAGGGTTTTTATCCTTACACCCCTCTATTAAGATACGTTTAATAAACTGTTTATGTATTAAATCAGCTTTATTCATAATTAATCACCTTTTTTATTTAAAATCTATCCATATAGTAAATTAAAAATAATTTAAAACATAAATATCTACCTTTTATACCGATACTTTATATACCGCTACTTTTCGATTAGTGAAAGTACATAGTTTCTTCCCTACAATTTCAATCAATCCTTTTGCTACTAATTCGTTTAATCTTGGGTGTACACTATTACGTTCTGGTGAAGCTACTAAACCTGCTTGATGCATATGTACAGCTAGTTCTTTAGCGGTAGCACCATTATCAAATTGTTGTAGATTGATGTACACCTCTAACTGTCGTTTACCCAAATCATTGATAATTTTATCATAAGATTCTCTTCGTGTTTGCTTTGTAATATTAGACATTATACACCACTCCTTATTAATCTATTATATTTCAAACTTCCAAATAAACCCTTTATGAGTTTTTTGTTTACCTTTACAACATCTTAAAATTGCACTAGGATTCCCACCTACGCTTAAAGACGCTTCCGTTAGGGAATTAAATGTTTCGATGTATTTCCCATCTTTATCGAATTTGCAAACACTTCTTTTAGCACCATTATTCCTATACATTTCAACTCTCTTTGATACATTATTTTCGTTGTAGTCGTCTTTATAAATCCATATAAACCCATACATAGAGTTTATTTCTCCTTTACAACATTTAGATATTCCGCTAAAATCTCCACCAAACTCGTTTGAAGCGTCCTTTGAAGTTGCAAATTCTCCAATAAACTCACCGCTTGTCGATAATTGTATGACAGATTTTGCTCTAGGATGATTCCCGCTAGAATATTTTCCTATTTTAGATTTACTTATATTTTTCTTGGTTTCATTACTCATTTTATATCCACTAATTCCATCACCGCCATCTGTCATATTGTAGCCTAAATGTGAATTTGATTTATATTTACCAATCCAATAAACCTCTTTATCATTCAATTCATCTCTATTAGTAGCTGTGTCTATAATTTCCCAATTGAAATTATTTTCACCGTACTTTCTAATTGCTTTATGAATTGCGTATTGGGAATTTCTTTTAGAATTATATATATGTTCTTTGATTCTTTCGTACAGCTTCTTTGTCGTTTGACCTATATAAACCTTTCCATTGATATTGTTTGTTATTTTATAAATTACTCCATAACTCATTCGACATACTCCCAGTTAATTTTTAATGCGTGGTCTTTCTTAATAATAAACTCATCACCACAACTCATACAGTAAATAGTGCTGTCGTCTACCTCATTAACATCTTTGCTCTTGCATGACGGACATTCAGATAAGTTAAATTTACCATCGATTCTAGTAAATTCATTATCTGATGAAGCTCTTTCCTTGAATCTTTGACCAAACTTTTCGCAAGCCTTCTTTACTGTATTTGCATTGATTTCAAGTTCTAAAGATATTTGCCTACGTGAAATACCATTCATATCACGTTCGGCAATTATCTTTTTAAATTCATCTGTGAAAGTTCTCTTATGTCTGTTACTTTCTTTCATACTTATGAGTATCTGTTTGACTCGTTTATGTGTGATATTTAGAGATTCGATTATATGTTTGATTTCATTGCCATCTCTATACATCTCAATTACTATATCTTCTAGTTTACTCATCGTTGTATACCTCCATTATATCATTATTATTTATTTCTGTCAAGGAGTTCTTTTTGAATTTGTTTTAAAGTTTTGTACCAACTTTTATTTAGTTGGATAATGGTAAAAACATCTTTCTCGAAAAATGATTCTCTCAACTCTTCTTGATACCATATAGGCATTTCCATGATATTCACCTCTGTATAAAATTCTGATTTTATCAATCTATATGTATATCATAATGTTGATTATAGACTACTGTAACGATTACCCTAGTCATTATGTTCACCCCTTGTGTATATATTATATCATTATAATTTGTTTTTGTCAATACTTTTCAGATTAATAATTTTAGTCTTTAATATTGTGAGTGCTTCAATCTCTTTCTCTCTTTCTTTGGCAAACTTATCATATAGTTTCGAGTGTTTCGATTGAAACTCATACTCAAACTTTATCTTGCTGTCTATCATATCTTCGATTAGCTTAATCTCTTCTTCTGTAAACTTATTCAAATCTATCATAGCATACACCCCTTATAGATAAAAATAGGAGAAGGTTAATATCTCCTTCTCCCTATATTATATCATTACAGACTGTATTTGTCAATAGTTTTTAGAATATTTTTCTGTGTTTCCTTTTAAATCAAAAATAAACACTCGTTCCTTCACTTCTTCTGTAGCGTCTAAGTTATTATAGTTTCCATTAGAGATAACACATGGTATTAATGCTTCATTAACAAATCGTTCTCCACCTTCTAATTCAAGCACGTTTCTATCTATATACATATGTGTAATTCTCATGCCAATCATTGCTTTACCAAAAGGCACTTTCTCAACTTTTGTAGCATTATCAAACAATGTTAAAACTTTGTTGGAATGCTTAACTTTAAGTCCACTATCTTCTAACTCTGAAATAATCTTGTTAAATATTTTCTCAGCACTAGATATACTATCTAGTCTATTAGGAATATAGACGACAGCTATTCTTTTAGCTTTCATTTTCTTTATCACCCTTATAATTTCTAATAAATCCACCACGAATTTTAATATTTTCTCTCTCTATAAAATGAATCATTTCTGGGTCTACAGATTCATCAATCATAACCCCATTTGGGAAACGTCTACCCTTAAAATCAATGGTGAAATTTTTTGCCAATCTCAATACTTCAACAGGGTTCCCATCCCTTTTAATCAAATAAACTTGTTGTTGGTTGCCTACAACAATGGGAATATCTTCTTTTATTGCTCTTTCAATCATCATATAGGTTTTTCCCACACCATGGTGACGCTCATCAACCTTAATTAACTTATCTCTGTTTAGCAGGAATTTAAACCACAACCGCTTAATTGGTCGGGTAAATCTGTACCAAAAACTGTTATAGTACGTCATAGGTTTCATATTGTATCACACCCTTTGTCGAAAAACTTTTATTTTACCATATCCATTCTCGATATCAATGTTTTTGATATACTTAGTTTTATCAATTACTTTATTAATATGATATGCTATATTAGCCTTATTTAATCTATCATTATCTACAAATATGGATAACAAGTCTCTCTTATCGTATATTACATCATTATCATTTATGAGATAATCAATTATCTTGTCTGAAATGGACTTTTTTGACATACCATTATTGCCATACCTACGTCTACGTGACTCCCAACCATCTTTACTTCTGTTTATTAGAGATAAGTATTTTTCGTATTTTCTATAAAGGTATATATTACTATCCATATTTGAACTACCACTAGGCTAAAGCCGTAGTGGATTCCTAAGTACAGAGTTCTACCGAACTCTAATTGATTAGGCTATCCCCGTAGTTCCTACGGTTAATCGCAAGGCTTCCTTGCGAATATTTAAACTTGCGTTAATATCTCGGTTATGATGGGTATGACAATTAGGACACACCCATTCACGCAATGCAAGATTTTTAACGTCTTTGTTTTTGTAGCCACAGCACGAACAAAGCTGGCTGGATGGAAAATTTTTCGATACGGTAACAACTTGCTTTCCGTACCATTTCGCTTTGTATTCTAACATCGTTCTAAATTGTGACCATGATACTTCGCTAATTGCTTTAGCAAGATTGTTATTTTTTAACATATTACTTACAGACAAATCTTCCATCCCGATAATGTCGTGGTTTTTGACAATATAGGTGGAGATTTTATGCAAGTAATCGTTTCTAGCGTTTGTGATTTTTTCATGAATACGAGCAACTTTAATTCGTTGTTTGTTCCAATTAGAACCACCTTTTTTACGTCTTGATAGAATCCGTTGTGCTTTTGCTAATTTTTCTTCTAATCTTCGAAAAAACTTAGGATTAGAGTAAATCGTTCCATCTGAAAGAATAGCAAATTCTTTCAAGCCGACATCTATGCCAACAGCAGAGTCAGTTTTAGGTAATTCCTGAACTTCTGTTTCTACAAGAATGGATACAAAATATTTTCCACTTAGATTACGTCTAATTGTTGCATTGAGAATGCGACCTTCTACTTCATGACTCTTTGCAAAACGAATCCATCCAAGTTTAGGTAATTTGATTTTATTACCATTAATAGCAATATTGCCATTTGTATACTTTGTCGTGTAAGACTGAATAGGATTTTTCTTGGACTTAAAACGTGGTTTATCGTTTTGTTTCTTGAAGAAACGGGAATAAGCGTCAGCAAGATTTTTTAATGACGATTGAAGTGCAATACTATCCACTTCTTTTAGCCAAGTTAATTCTTTTTTTAATTGTGTTAACTGAGCAGAACAAGAATTATAAGTCAAACCTTTTCCTGCCTCTTTATAAGTATTATCCCATTTTGCTAAAAAATGATTAAATACAAATCGACAGCACCCAAAGGTTTTATTAATTAATATTTCTTGTTCTTTGTTCGGATAGAGCCGAAACTTATATGCTTTATTTACAATCATTGATTTTTCACCTCCTTTTTTCGTATATAGGGCTTACATCCCCTAGCCTAAAGGCGTAGGGGTTTTACGCCATTTTCTATAAAATGCCTAACTAAACTATCATTAATTTGACTTGGGAAACGTGCATTAAAAGTTTTATTTGAATTTGCACCGATATCTCTCAACCTATTAGATAGCTTTTTATTTGTAATCCGTATTTCAGAATAGTTATTCCCACCTATCTCTTTTCGTTTTATAACATGGTTTGATTTGAGGATATGCAAAAAATTATTCAAAATATACTCGTCTCTTTCTTGGACAGATATGCATATTTCATTCTTGTTACTATTGTGACCATCAGCGAAGAAAAAGCCTAAGAAATAAGCTTTATCTTCACTATCAATAATGTCTAATGCATTATCATCAATGATGTAAATTCTGTTACTCATAATTCACATCACCATCGCTTTTATCTTCTCTAATGCCTTTCCATGTGGCAAACCTTAAATCATATCCTCCGTTTTGATTTTGCGATTCCTCAAAATAATTATACTGTCCAATCTTACCTATAATTTTATCTTTATTATTCCAATATTCAACTCTTTCCTCATCACTAAAACCACTACCTATTTTTACAGCCATATCTTTATAGGTAACTAATACGCCACCTAATCTGCCTTTATTTCTCCCTTCACCCTCATAAACTCCTAAAATAACTCCATCGGCACTCTTAAACTTCTTAACTTTTAAAAGGTCTGTAGTACGTTTGCTCTGGTATAAGCCACTTGCTGTATTTACCATTAGTCCTTCCCAGCCTCTTTCTTCTGCATATTTCATTAATACAGCAATCATATTTTTGTCATTGCCTTTATATAATACAGGTAATAATTTAACATTTTCAAATCCATCGCCAAAGAATGCAAACATGCTTTCTAGTTGCTCTCTTCGGTCTGCATATGTATTAATAGATTTACCACGCTTAAATTCTTCGACAGATAAGGTGTCAAAGACATAAAAATTTAAATTTTCTTTTACACCATCTTTTCTTACAATTTTTTGTGTCTCTCTAAATAATTCATCGGTAGATAGATTGTTGTCGTTTCTTAAAAGTAGCTCTCCATCCAAAACAATTCCGTTTCGCAATTTCATTATTTCTTTTTCAAGGTCTACCATACCTTCTATCGGTTGACCTTTGCGTGTAAAAAATCTAACTTCATCATTATCTTTAATTGCTACACATCTATTTCCGTCAAGCTTTTGTGTTATGTAAAACTCACCTGTCAATGAAGATTCTTTTTTAGCATATGATTCTGCTAGCATTACAGAGAAGCTAGGAATCTCGTCTTTTCCATATATTTTATTGATAGTTTTCTCTGTAATTCCAACCTTCAAGCTTTTAGTTACAATTTGTTTGGCAATATCTTTTGCTTCTTTTGTAGAGAGTTTGTTGATGAAGTTTTGCACAACAGCAATATCATAATCCCTACCACTATTATGCACTTTCAGATAGCGTAAAACATCTTCAATTTCTTTGAAATCATGCTTGCTATCAATCTCAACTTTAACTTTTTTATTCACTTTTTTCGTAGACAAACCTGTTACAATGAAGGGGTTGTATACAAATTTTAAAACATACCTAAATAATGCGTTATTCTCATTATCTTTTAGAATCTTTTCTTTACCTGCACGACTTGAATCAGATTTTAAGTCGTTGATGATTTTAATTAAGTTATCCATACCATCACCTCTACTATAATTATATCATTATTTTTTTATATCTGTCAAGATCTTTTTTCTATTAAGATAGCTATATTCACCAAAATATTTCTTTTCAGCATCTTTTACCCTAGCGATTTCTTCTTGATTTTTGTCATATAGTATAACTTCCGCATATTCGTTATTTTTAATTATTTCATTCTTGTCATATCTAGTTCTGTCTAACAGTTTGCCATATCTTCTGTATTGAGTATAATGCTTAATACATAAATCTCCTCCATAATCTCTAGGTTTTCTAACATCTTTATTACTACCACAAAAACTACATATTCTCACTTTTATCACCACGATTAAATAATGCATTTAAAAATATGCCTACTGCTGTTGCTACAGCTACAGATGATACGGTAATGCCACCGAAAGACACAGTAAGCATTGATACTGCAATCATAACTGTAATAATAGTGAATGCTTTGGGATTCTTGTTTAGGTCAACAGATTCACCAATTTGTTTAATAGCATTTGTAACAATCATAGCAAAGAGCACCGTTACTGCTCCACCAAACGCTTCAATAGGTATAGCTGAAATAATTGTCATTAGAGGTGAGAAGAATGCTAGAATTATTAAGAATATTCCTGTCCAGATTTGTGCAGACGGATTATAGAATCTACTCATCATAACGAATGAAGCATTTTCTCCATATGTTGTATATGCGTTACTTCCACCTAAACCGCCTATCATACTAGCTAAACCGTTACCTAATGATATACGTCCTAATCCTACTGTTTTAAATATATTTTTACCAATAACATTTCCTGTATTTTTTGTATCTCCCATCATCTCAAACATTGCAGGGAAAGCCATCACTCCAATAGTTAAGGCTGATTGCCAGTTGAATTGAGGTGCGATATATTCAATTCCCACAGAAGATGGAATTGTTAATCCTGTTGTAAAGAATGCCACTAAAGTTCCTGCTAATACTCCGATAGGTATTGCAAACATTCCTAGTTTTTCATTTCCGATTAAAGAAACTAAAGCTGTTACAATTAGAGATGTTAAGCCTACTAAAATATTAGTCGTTAAAAGACTTGCTCCAATAGGTAATAAACTTAAACCAATTAAAGCTACTACTGTTGATAGCAACCAAGTTGGGAATAATGGTAGTATCTTATCTTGCCATTTAAACATAATTAAAGCAAATAAGATATAGAATAACCCTGCTACTACAATACCGCCATGTGCGAATGCCACACCATACTGCTTAACCACAAATAGTATAGCACCCATATATACACCAGAAACCCCTAGAGTTACAGGTATTTCATTCTTAGTAACAAGGTGGAAAATTAACGTTCCAACTCCTGCAAACAAAAATGCTAGTGGTAAATTAAATCCTAAAGCTCCTGTTATCACTACGATTGAGGTAAATGCAACTATCATGTGCATAAAACCCATTAAAATTGTCTTACCTTTGAATAAACCTTCAAAACTCATTGGTTTTCTCCCTTTCTCTTTAGATTAAGCCAAGATTTAAGCTTGTTGTCATTTGGAATGGTTCTTAATACATCTTTTTGCCATGATTGAAGTTTTATATCTAAAAATTGTTCGGCAAAATAAACTATATCACTCTTTTCTTTTCAGTATCTATTAATCATTAACCATTTCAATTACTTCAATGTTTTTGATTTTGATTCCTTATATATCTCTATTCAATTTTTTGTCTGTAAGATTAAACAATCCTTCTTTTAAATTCTCTTTTCCTACTTGTATGTATTTATTTTATTTATAATCATTTAAATCATTATGTAACCTAATCTGTTCCAATCTTTTCTTGCCTTGTAGCCGTTCGATGATTGTTTCGGCAAATTCTTTATGAGTTAAAATTAACTCTTTATTAATCAACATTTCCACCTCACAGCAACTCTTCCTTCAAACAATTCTTCACATGCTCTCTTACTACATCCTCAACCCATCGTTTCATTTCTTCATTCGGTTTATGCCCCTTATACCAATCTTTAAGTTTTTCTATTGTATATTGCTCTGTCAACTGCATCATTTCATCCAACTCATTAAACGAATATTTACCTTTTCTGACACTTAACAAATTATCTCGCTGCGCTTCATATGTGTACCGAATTGCTAATTGGAAATTGTAATTAAAATTTTTATATCGTTCTAAGAAATCCAAAATCCTTAAAGCAGACATAGCATGTTTATTAACTTTATTCTTCCATTGTTCAGGTTTGTTCCCGATATTCAGGCTGATTTAACTGAATCCAACTAACACGTTTTAACCTTTTAATAATTTGTTCTTCTTGTTTCGTATTTAGTTTAAAATAAATTGGTTCTCCTTCTGCTTCATAATAATCTATGTATTCTTTACCATCAACTGAATAATAATGTGCTTTTATATTTTTATAAATTTTTAAATCGTGAATGTGCCACATCTTATCATTTGGAGTATTGCTCGATTTACGGCAACTACGATATGCAAATAACCATAAATCTTTATCTAATTGATAGGCATACTCTCCACATGCACAGCCGTCTGACATAGTAAAGGCTTTTTGCTTAATGTCTTTAAGAATATGACGCAACACTTCGTCTTTAATTTTTATCATCAAATCACTCCTTTCTGAATGAAAACTGTCTTTTATTGTGATTTTTCAATTAACTCAATTGCGAAAGACACAAAATCTATATCATAATAACATCTATTAAACACATACTGTTTATTATTAAATTCAGCACCGTATTTTTTAAACATTTTAATAATAACTTCAATATCTTTAATATCAAAATCACCTAATTGCTTCTTGAAATCATATTCCGTATCATAAACATAAACTTGAATCATGATATCCATCCTTTCTAAATGAAATTAAAATTTTATTTACTTAATCCATTCAGACATCCTAATAAATAACATTCAACATCCTGTAAATCTAAATTTTTAAACGACAATAATTGCTGATACTCACCTTCTGCTAATTTCCAGTAAATTAAATAGTATGTATAAGTTTTTTTTAAAGCAACCTACGATAATTGATCGTTGTTTTAGTGATGACATACTTTTCATCTCCATAGTGATTATTAAATTTCCTGCAACCATTCGTATGCTTCTGTGTTAGGGTCAATGTTTGTTCGAATATTTCCATAAACTACAACAGGCATATAGTTAACCTCCTTTTTTGAATAAAATGAGAAATTTATAAACTCATTATTATGGTATCTGTAACATCAATCTCTTTTATTTCGATTTTCACTATTTTGACATTATCAAAATCTTTTAATATATAACGTATATCTTCATAATCTAAGTCTTTAGCTAAATATCTGTTTGTAGTAAATTCAATATCATAAATATTTTCATTTACGGGTATAATATTTTTCACCCAAGAATTACCTACTCTTGCTTTATACATATGCTTTATCTGCTCCCTTCATTTGATAAAAACAAGATTTTATTCACTTAAAATAATACTTAATGCCATAAAAGCTTCCCAAAGTTTCCTTGAATCAATATCATCTACTCTAAAAGGAATATCTTCTGCTACTTTCTCTAAACAATCATAAGCTATTTTTAATAATTTATATTGTTCATTTGTAAATTTCATTTAATCACCTTTTTCTTTAAAATATTAAATTAATTCTTTGCCCTGTCTATCCGTAATCTGTTCTTTATGACGATTCTCTTCAGTTATTTCTTTTAAGAGGTTATGCAATGTTCTCATCGGTGATCTCTTTGCAGCTTTAATTAAGTAGCTATATACCACTTCTAAATTTCCTTCTGGTATTTCATCAATTTTAACTGTTAAACTCGGCTTATCCATTTTTATTATCCTCCTTTATATTTATTTAAAAGATGAATTTTATAAAATTATTTCCATCGATAATCTTGAATATGGAGCAAATTCGCCACTACAATCTGTAAAATATTCACTTGTTAAAGTGAACACTTCCCCATTATTGTTAACTAAACATATCTCAAACGGCTTAATATATTTAATAAGAAATACACCTTCATATTCCTTGCTTTCAGCCATATCATGAATTTTAATTACTTTTATATTTTTTAGTTTATATGTATCAAATCCTTTATAATCTCTAAACATTTTCTATTCCTCCCTTTATACATTAAGATGAATTTCATTCATAATACTTAATTGTATATCCATCTAACAAATTCAACTCCTTTAACTTCTCATTTGCTTAATTGTTCCAGCAATTGAAGCTTCATAATTTTTATCTTGTTCGTATGTTTGGTTCGCTTGAAGAACATATAAATATCCTCCTATTGTATAGAACAGTTCTTTTATTATAATCTCCATTTATATACTTTTGATCTTAACATATCGTTATCATATTGAAGAAAATTTATTTTATTTTCCATTGCTCTTAAAGTCATTGCGATTAATTCATTGTAACGATTATTTTCTAATTCTTTTAACACATAATCGTTAATCTCTTTATCATTTGATTTATTTATATCCATTACTAATGAGTCAAGAAGTAATTTCAATTCAATAAATTTCTCTGAATACTCAATAATCATACCTACTATTTCACTTTTGGTCATATATAATACACCTCACTTCAAATAAATTCGTCTTTCATTTAATTTCATAATATAATTTTATTACTCCTGTTTCTATTTCTTGTATCTTTACTTTCTTTATATCTGCGATAAATATTTCTTTTAAATTCAATTTACCTCCATCAATATATTTTATTTTCTAAATAATCCTTTTAATTCTATCTCCGAACTTATCTATAAATTCACAACTCCTTTCTAAATAAAATTTCCCATCTATTCACTTTTTATAAAAATTAAATCAAAATCATTTTCTGCAAATTGAATTTCATAACCTAAGTCAATTGCATATTCAGATAATAAAACTGAATCTATACATCTTTCTAAATCAAAAATATTATAACCTTCACTAATTAAATATTGCTCCATTTCATCTTCTGTCATTATATTTTTTAACTCCATATTATTTCACCTCGAAATTAGTTATTATTAATCTTACTCATTTTTTACTCCTTATCTCTAATAAATTTAACGCTATCCATCCATTGAATTTTATCAGCATTAAAAGCTCTATTTGGATTTTCTTTCTGAAATTTATCTTTAAATAATTGTACAGCTTCCACCATATCTAATGTTTCGGTTGCAAAATTAATTCTTTGTCCGTTTACCGTTATCTGCCATATATGTATAAGCATATTATCACCTCGCTATTAGTGTGCTAGAGTATCTGCTTCACGAAGAAACTCTAATTTTTTAAACATTTCTTCGCCCACATAACGCTTTAATTTATCTCTATTAGCTCTTTCATCTAATAAATACATATGGAATTGAATTAGAGTTGCAACTTTATGTATAAACTCATCATCAAAATTCATTTTATGTAAGAAATGTACTGCCATTTGAGACCCAACATATTCATGACCAATGAAATTTGCGTACCGAGTTTCTTCACCTTTACGGTTTACGAAGCTTTTGCAAAAATGTTTGCCAATGTCATGGCACAATGCTGTCCAAAGCATAATCTCTTTATCATAATCATCTTTAGCTTCATAATTTTCTAATACATACTTATACACATAATATATGTGTCGGCTTACAGAAAGACTATGATACTTTGAATCTTGTGGCATATCGTAAATTCCGAAAAACTCATCAAAGTATGAAGCTAAAAATTTCATTAAATCATATCCTTCTCGACCTAATAATGCACCTACTCTAACAGCTTGCGTAAATTGATGTGGGTATTGTTTTCCAGTTACATTGTCATGATGGAAGAATACAATCTTATCCCAACCTTCACTATAAATTGGAATCTGTAAAGTTTTATACATTCTATCAATGGCGTGCTGTGGTACAACACGCTCTCTTTCTTGATTCTGTTTTACAATATCCTTATATTCTGTATCAACATAACAAGCTACTTTTTCAATCCCTTTTGGTAGTTGTTGTAATAACCCTCTACGTCTCTTTCTACTTACATTTGTAGCGTCCATCACTACATTTTTTCCACTTTTTAAATCGTTGATTATTCTCTTATATAATTCGTTAAACAATTTACCATTATTGTCTTGATTATTTATATCTCCAAATAGCTCAATTCTCAATTCATCAGAAGAGTGAATAGAAATATCATCTCTATCTTCTGTTATCTCTTTCGCAATAGTAGACTTTCCAGAAGCAGGTAATCCAATTAGCATAAGAAATTTATTATTCATGATTAATCACTTCCTATTTTTGTATCTCTTAAATTCTATGTACTTTTCATATTTTCTATTTAAATATAATTTTGCGTCTTTATATATCCAATCTAATATCCTTATAACATCTCTTTCTTTGCCAATATGTAAGGCATATGCATTCCTATGAAATGTAATTTTATTATCTACGTTTAATAGGTTTTTAAATGAATCCATCATGTCTTTCGTTCCAGTAAAACTTAAAGATATATATTTACCGTATTTTTTGTTAGATATACTTATACAACCATCTCCATCCATATACCCTCTAATAAAATGAGGAATTAAATCGTTTTGTATATTTGGGAATTTTAAATCAAAAGTTTTTCCATTATTACAGCCAATCTTATTTAAAGATAAACAAATATTCTTACTACAAATATTGATTCTATTATGGTTTTTACTTTTAATATATTCAATAGGTATGTCGCTTTGCAATTCTGCCTTGATTTTCTCCAAAATTTCTACATCTTTATTGTGTACAACAATTGATAATGCTAAATTATCTTTTCTAATAAATCCATCAGCATAAATAAAACCTAAAATATATGCCTTGTTTTGATTATCAATATTATCAAAATATCTTTCGTTAATAGTATAGATTCTTCCATCTTTTCTTGTATTAACATTATTGTTTCTTAATATATTGCCAATAGTTGATTGTGAGACACCATACATCGATGATATTTTATATTGGGATAGACCGCTATTATATAATGAAATGATTTCTTTTTCTTCATTTTCATTTAATTTCCTTTTTACACTTCTTCTTTTACATATATTGTTTTCTTTTAATATTTTATAAACAATATCTTTTGATTTATATCCTATTATGTTAGCTATTTTGATTAATGGCATATTAGTGTTTTTATATAAATCTATGACTAATTGAATGTCTTTTTCACTTACCCCATACCGAAATCACTCCAAGTAGATAAGTAATGTTCGTAATTTTTAAAAATATGTTCTCTAACCATTTTGTCTGGAAGTTCATCATTATTATCCAGCATAACAAACATAAATTTCCTATATTCTGGGTTAATTGCTTGATTAACCATTTTTGCAAAATCTTTTCTATTTTCTTTGCTAGCGTTTGTATATTCTTTCGTGTGTATATAGATAGTAGATAAGATACTTTTAGTTATTTCCAATTGAATATCTAAATTCCTCTTTAACTCTTCAATTTCTTCCCTAAATTCCTCTGGAATTGACTTAATTAATTCATCAATACTATTTTCTGCCCAAGCTTTCACTTTAGCTTTATCAGATAATCCATAAATTGCTTTATGCACTTTTAAGTATTCATCGCCTTTTATTTTTAAGCGTTTACCATTACCAAATTTAATAATCCAACCTTCTTTATTAGCTGAAATAGTCTTTTTCATTTTTAGTAATTTATGTAAATCATACCTATATTCTTTTGTAACAGGCATACCTAAATTACTTGCTAAATTTTTAACTACTGACAGTGGCTCATCTTTCATTATTGATAAGTTTGTTATGCCCAGCATAACTAAATCTTTCATACCCTTATAATCAACAACCACACGATTCTGTGGGTAAATAATCTCTACCAACATTGTATATGGGAAATTTATATACCCAATCCAATTAAACTTATCTGCATACTTATTACGCCACATTTCTGTTGCCTTAATTGCTTGGTCAGAGTTGAAACTGCCACGAGTTGCAAACCTAATCTCTCCATTAAAAAAATATGATATTCCTAATGAGCCATCCATCTTTTCTGTGATTGATTCAATATCTGAAAAATCAATATCTTTTTCATAATCTTTATTCTCACCATAGTTAAAGAATTTGCCAAACGGTTTAGCTAATATGTATATTTTACCATTATCATTTACATCTGTCAAATCTAGTATCAAACCTCTTGCAGACATCGTATATTTATTCCAGCGTCTTTCATATGTAGTCAAATCAGTATAATTTAAGATTACTACATTATTATCTTCTGGATGCCCTTTGATTGTTATATATCCATTGTTTGCTTCGTTTTTATAGTTATTAAATTCATCTAGTGTCATAGTTGGCAAGTTATTATATAGTATCTCCTTCATCCCAATCGTATCGCCCCCTTACGTTAATTACATTATATCATTATTAATTGCGTTTGTCAACACTTTTTATAAGAAAAGGTTAGATTTTTTAAATTTCTAACCCTATAATCTTGGCAACGTCAAACAATCCATAGCCTAAAAATCTATTCTTTTTTGTATTTAGTTTTGCAATCATTTCTTTTATTTGTGTAGGGGTTATTTCTATACCTTGTTTTCTATAGTATGATTTAATTAACGCCAAACCACCTGCAACCAATGGTGAAGCTGTTGAAGTACCACTCATATAAGCATATTTACCATCTTTCCATGTACTTAAAATGTCTACAGCAGGTGCTACGACATCCATATCGAAACTGTAATTAGAGAAGTTAGCTCTCTCTAAATTTTGATTCACACCGCCTACACCAATAACAAAATCATATGAAGCAGGATAGGCTACGCCCTGTTTACCATTGTTTCCTGTGGCACAAATTGTAATAATACCTTTATTGACAGCTTTCTTTATTCTCTCTTCGAGTATCTGTGGAAGCTTCTTATTTACCCCTAAACTCATACATAATATATCAACATTACTGTTTATAGCATATGTAACACCATCTAATATGTCAACAACTCTTCCCAAACCTTTATCATTTAAAACATTGGCAATATACAAATCAACATTAGGTGCTACGCCTGTTAATTCTCCTGCGATTAACCCTGCTACATGAGTACCATGACCATAAACATCTGTTACGTCTCTAGTAGTCTTATCAAATATATTTATAGTTCCTTTAATCTTATCTTTTAAATCTGGATGGTTCATATCAATTCCTGTATCAATAACAGCAACTTTAATACCTTCGCCTTTAGTATGCTCCCATAATTTAGGGGCGTTTATTGTTTTTACGCCCCAATCAATATTGAAAGATTTATCAATACTGTCTATAACTCTAGTCGGATTTAGCTCACTCATAATATTACCTACTTTCTACTACTGTTACAGTTCCCTCAAATACTACCCATACTATATCTGCCTTTGGCTACAGCTAGATAAGAATAGTATAGATATTAATAGAATATTAACGAATATCTTCTTCGTATCTCTCGTCTCCTATATTTTTGCACACCCACTTAGTTACAGTTCCTACATCTCCTTCGAAATCAAACTTTGTGTGAGTGTCCAGTATTTGATACATATTAAACTCACTAATGTTTAAAGATAGGATACTTTCCTCAAACTCCTTGACTGTATTGAATGAAAATTTTAAATCACTTAGACCACCTTTAGCATTATCTTTGTTAAAAGCAAACACCCAATACCTTCCACGTTTAAGTTTCATAGCTATTTATCCTCCAAAGGTGCTAATCTTCTAAATTCAGATTTTTTATGATTATACTCTTTCTTGAATAATTTCTCATAATCTTCCCAATTATTTGTTCGCATACCCATAATTATATCATAATAATGATTGTATGCTGAACAATCTTTTATTTCACCTGTTAAAGCAATCTGAATGCCATAACCTAGTATTCTCAAAGAATGAAACAGACTTTGTGAAGAAGGCGTTTAAATTCTTCTTTCATTTTTTTTCACCTCTAATAATGCTTGATTTGCGATAGCAACAGCATCATCTATATCTAATGGAAATATCGATATTACGATATTTTCCAAAGCTTTCTCATACCGTTCTGCCTTGGTTTGCGCTTGTTGTAATTGTTGTTTATATGAAGTAGCTTCATTGGATGCTCTTATTCTGTTTCGTTTTTCAGCAGCTAGTAACGTATTTAACCAATCATTCTCCCACTGTAACTGCTCCACCTTCTTTATAATCTCTTTTCTTAAACACACCGAAATCTCATAGTCCCCACCTCGGCAGGCATGCTCAAATTCGTTAAGAAGATTTTCGAAATCCATCATTTCTCTCCCTCCAACATCTGAATGTGTATCAATCTTCTTCTTCTACAATCATTTTTTCAATTTGCGGTTCGTCAATTTCTTTTGAGCAGTGATAACAAATAGAAACATAGCCATTTTCAGAATCCCAAGCCATTTGTTCAGCTTCTTCTTTGTTATTTGCTTCAAATTCTCCAATATATTTCATTCCTGTCACAATTCCATAAACTTTGTATTTTGCCATCTTCATCACCCTCATCGTTCGGATTATTTTCGGAATGTACATCAGCTAATAATCGAATTTATCATAACCAACATTCCGATGAACACCCATTCATTTACTCTCCTTTGTTATTGTTTTCGAACCATTTAATATACTCGCAATTATTAGGACACTCAAACTCAATGAATCTTTGTCCATAACCTAAATCAACAAATTCAATTTCTTTCATTTCTTCACTACAATATTTACATTTCATTCCTCTCCCCTCCAATTATTCCCTCCAAGTATAGAGTTGCAATTAAGCAAATCTTGATTATCATGATTATAGAAAGTACCATCTTTTTCATATAGCTCTATCTCACCATTTCTCCGATACTCTAAGAAATACTTTTCATTCATATTTTTCACCTCTCTATAAAACTCGCATTTTATCAATTTATTTCTGGTATGTATTTCTTTAATCTAGAGAATTTCATATTTCATTAATGTTTGTGTCCATGATTATCACCATCTTTAGATGACAACGCCCACCCTGTCAATAGCGAGAAGATTCCTAATACAAAATTTTCGATAATTGGTAGCCAAACACGAATATCAAAAACGCTAACATCTACCACTCCCCACATACCAATGAATGCTACAACTAGATGTATAATGCCTTCGACAGCGTTTAACATTGCCATACTAGCCATTAACCAAATTCCAATCTTAGTTTCAATGAAAAAGTATCTTGCTGTTTTCTTAGATTCATCATTTAATTTTTTAAAAAATTTCTTCATCACTATATCTCCCCTTTAACATCTGTAAATACATCATATCATTATTTTTTATATCTGTCAATATGTTTTTTAAATTTAAATAAAATTGGATAGAAAAGGTATTTTTTTTATGGTATTTATCAATTACACCACTCATCAATCAGATTATAGACCATACCATCATTTGCCATACAGTCCAAACACCACTATATATAAAATCACCTGCACATTCCATGATTACAGCTTGTGCAGGATTAAGAATAAATGATGAAATTATAATAATTACGGTTGCAAACTGCAATCTGCAACAAATATCTCACTTTTATTATTTACGATTTTGTTTTCTTGATTTCTTACCGTTCTTACGCCTTAATCTAATCTTCTTTTTATCTCTTTTAGGTTTTGTGGCGTTTGCATTTTTCATTCGTTTGTACTCTTGATATTCTCTAGCCTCTTTTTTGAAAAGCTCCCACATTTCTCGCACTTCCTCTTCGGTTAATCCCTCTTCTTCTGCAACTTCTTTGATAATCTCATCTTCTGTTTTTGGTATGAATTTATCTTCCATCATCCGTATCTTTCCTTTCTGCGTGTTTTTCTGCTACCAGTTTAAATTTTTCATCAAATAATTCTCTGATTTCTTCATCTTCGAATCTCTCTTTTGCCAATTTATACAGAGCCTCATAGCTGATTGCTAACTCATTTCCTGCTCTCATTAAACTTTCAACAGCGTCAATAAGCTTCATATTGTCTCTAGCTAATAATTGATTATACTTAGTTATTCTACTTATTTTTCTTTCATATGAAAAGACTGAAATAAATATAACTATCGCACAAGATATTAATGTGATTATTGTCATATCCATATTAATCACCCTAAACTGTTGATATATGATAAACCCTTATATCATCACAATTATTAATAAGAATGCTAAAAGTTATAAACGATAAAATGAGATAAATAATAATTAAAATACTAGTTATTGTTTCTATAATTTTAAAAACTTCCCTTATATTATATGGTATTAAAATTATACCATATTTTTTTGCTATTGTCAACCTAAAAAAATATGGAGAAGAAAAATCTTCTCCATATTTATTATTTGCCACTTGCACCTAACGCACCTGTACCACGCTCAGATTTAATATTTTTTAATTCTTCATATGTAATTTCTTTAATATTAACTTGTGGCACTAAATCAATAGTACCTTGTGCAATTGCCTTTGAATAAGGGTAAAGAATAACGTTTTCCCCTTCTTCTACCTCACTAACTTCACTTGTAATAAGCACATCTTTATGTAATGGGTTTAAGGCAATGAAGATTTCTCCACGATAGCCACTATCAACAACTCCTGCCAATACAGACATAGCTACTTTACCTGTACTACCACGTTCATGTTTAGTATTAAAATAATGAGTTTTTGGTAGTGCCATAGCAATGCCTGTAGGCACTAAAGTTGTTGTGTGTGCAGGGCAATAGATTTCGTGAATGATTTTACCGTCAACCTCTCTACCTTCTACACAAGCGTAAATATCGTATCCTGCATCTTCATCACGTTTAGTTGGAATAATTGCATCTTCTTTAACTTTAGCGAAATATACAGTAGGCATACGTCTTTCTCTACGTTTTTGACGAATCAAACGTTCTCTAGGTTTGTATTTGAGTTTGTCAATTTCCCAAAGTTTTAAAACCTTTTCTTCTCCATTAACCTCTACTGCAACAGTTAAGTCGTCTTTGTTGACAGATTTTACAGTTCCTTCTTTTTTATCTTTAATAACCCATACTACTTCTCCTTTACGATAAAATCGTTTTTGTTTTCTCTTTTCCATGTTTACATTCCCCTTTTTATCAATATTTTTATTTTAGAGGGGATTTCTCCCCTCAACATACCTTTATTATACCATTATTTTTTATTTATGTCAAGAGAGTTTATTAAATTAATAGTCATAATCTGAGTCTTGCATCTCTTCTACTTCCGACAACAAGTACCCATTACCTACTGTTGAGAAGAAGTCATGATTTGTTGTTCCTGTTGACAATCCGTTTATAACAATTGGATTTACATCTTCTGCTGTATCTGGGAATAAAGGCTCGAATCCTAAATTCATTAATGATTTATTTGCATTATATCTTACAAAAGTTTTAACATCTTCTGTCCACCCAACTTCATCATATAGAAACTCTGTATACGCCATTTCATTCTCATATAGCTCATATAAGAATTGATATGCCCATGACTTTAATTCTTGCTGTTCCTTTTCTGATAATTCATTGTATCCTAATTGGAATTTGTATCCAATATAAGTACCATGCACAGATTCATCACGAATAATTAGCTTAATTACCTCTGCTGTATTGATTAATTTGGCTTTACCAAGATAATAGATGGGAGTATAGAATCCACTATAAAATAAGAAAGATTCTAGAAACACACTAGCCACTTTCTTTTGTAATGATGTGCCATTTTGATAAACATTATTAATTAATTTAGCTTTCTTTTGTAAATGTTTATCATTATCTGCCCATTTAAAGATGCTCTTTATCTCACTATTAGTGTTTAGTGTGCTAAAGATAGAAGAATAACTTCTAGCATGTTCGGATTCCATGAATTGAATATTGTTATAGACTGCAATTTCATGTTGAGTTCTAGCGTCTTCACGAATTGCTAATCCACCTTCTTCTGATTGCAACGTGTCTAATAGTGCCAATCCTCCAAACACTCTTTCAACGAGTCGCTGTTCTTCTCTTGGCATATTTCTCCAATCTGTCTTATCTTTACCTACAGGCATTCTGGTAGATAACCAGAATTGCTCTGTAAGTTTTTCATAAGTCATTTTATCAATCATATCTTCGATGGCGTTCCAGTTTACTGTTTTGTATACATTATCATTAGGTTTATTAATTCTAGACATAAACTTCATTCCTCCTATGTTGTTAAATTGAGCAACTTTCGCACTGATTAGCACCGATTTCATTTCCGTCTTCTGAGTATGTTCTAATGTAGTAAATAGATTTTACTCCTTTTTTCCATGCATAGTTTCTTAGGATATTTAAATCTCTAGTTGTTTTCTTGGTTGGATATTTGCTATTCACTTTCCACTCATACATACCTTCTGGTAGCTCTGTTCGCATAAATAATGTCATACTTGCACCTTGATCGATGTGCTTCCCTGCCACAGCATATGTATCAATGATTTTCCTTTGGTCAATATCATATGCTGAAACATAGTAAGGGATTGTTTCATCAGATAGGTATGGTGCAGGGTAGTAAACTTTCCCACGCTTTCCTTCTGTTCTTTCTTCGATTTTTTGAGTAATTGGATGAATAGAAGCTGTCGATTCATTGACATAACTAATACTGCCCGTAGGGGCAACTGCTAATCTATCCTTTATACCCTCCCTTTCGGGATACTTTAACACTTCTCTAGGAAGTGGGAGTAGACTATACAATCATCTGACAATATATTTTGATGGATGATTATCACCACTATAAATCTTTCTGATTGTCAGATGCGGATATGGTAGTCGTTGAGGGTCTACCTATACGGTAGTTCCCTGCTGATTACCCATTGTACTTATAGAGTCCATTTCTGCTCTCTATAAATCCCTTCACTTTTTTCTGCTCTCGCTCCATCACGTCTATCCTTTCGGATTCCGCTTTGGCAGAAGGGCTTTAGGGTTTTCCAGCATTTAAATCCGTTATTCAATACATGTCACCATGTAATGGCACAAAAAATTATGCATTGTATAAACCATATTTTTTAATTTTTTCTTCAAGCTTCTTCCAGTCTTCTAAAGAAGGAATAAAAATGTTTTTGAATAATTTTTTAATCTTATCAAACTTAAAACTAAATTCATTTGATTCTTTATATCCATCAATTTTAGATAGATATTTTCTAAAATATTCTCCATTTGCATATTCAGATTTTTCAAACTCATGGAATGTTTTTCCACGCTCTTTGGCAATATTATTGCTTTCAACCAAAGTCCAATAGTTCAATAGCATAAAGTAGGTGTCTACAAATTCTAAAGCTTCTGGTGAGCCATAATGAATTTTGTTTTTAGCTAAGAAGCCATGCAAATTCATAGCACCCAAACCAACAGAATGATACATCTCATTTCCTTTTTTGACAGTAGGCACTACTCCAATATTAGACTCATCAGATACAAACGTTAATGCTCTTAACATTGTCCGTACCGATTTACCAAAATCTGGTGAATCCATTAAATTTACAATATTGGTTGACCCCAAATTACAACTAACATCATGACCTAACACTTCATATGTTTGGTCATTGTTGATGATAGAATCTTTTTGTACTTGGAAAATCTCTGTACATAAATTACTCATTAGGATTTTTCCATGAATAGGATTTGCTCGGTTTGCATGGTCAATATTAATAATATATGGATAACCTGACTCATTCTGTAAGTTGCTAATCTCTGTTTCGAGTTCACGTGCTTTGATTTTAATTTTTCTAATATTATCATTTGCTACCATTCTATCGTACTCTTCTGTGATATCAATTTCTGAGAATGGTTTACCATACTCTTTTTGTACATCATATGGTGAGAATAAATACATATCATCATCATTTTTAATTAATTCATAGAATTTATCTGGTACAATTAAACCTAATGATAATGTCTTAATGCGTACTTTTTCATCTGCATTTTCCTTACGCACAGAGAGGAAGTCTACAACATCAGCATGGAAAATGTTTAGATATACTACTCCTGCACCATCTCTTGCACCACCTTGGTTTGCATATGAGAAAGCATCTTCATATAATTTCATCACAGGTACAACACCATCTGCAAGTCCGTAGACTCCTTTGATTGGGTCATTGTTTGCACGAATATTTGATAGGTTAATCAGTTCTCCCCATGTTTCCATGAGGGCTGGACTATATCTTATAGGATTTTTAAAATCCTGCCCTTGCGCTTCGGTTGGTGTCAATCTCCAACCTACTCTACTCCCTTCCATCATTTAAGATGTGGTTTCGATAGTCTCTACACCTTCATCAACAAATTTCCATTTAAATCCTGCCGATGTCTTGTTTTTACCATTTGCACATCTAGATATAGCTTGCACTGTAACTCCAACATCTTTTGAAGCATCATGTATAGAATTATATATATTAATTATTTTGTTGGTTTTGACACATATTTTTGCAATTAATTTATTCGTACCGCCATTATGTCCTTTTCTGCCTAATACCTCAAATCCATGTTTAGTGTTTTCAGATATCGTACACCACTCTAAATTTTCAACACAATTATTTTTCTTATTGCCATCTTTATGATTTACTACTGGAAGGTTGTTTGGATTTTCAAGAAAAGCCATTGCAACAAGTCTATGTATTCTAAAAAATTTTCTATTTCCGTTATTGTCTCTAATCCCAACTTCTAAATAACCGTCTTTATCTTCTTTTGGCTTCATTAACCTTCCATTTTTATTTTTGTTTAAACTTAATATATCACCCTTATTCGATATCATATATTTGTCAAAACCATCTATTTTCTTCCAAATAACTTCCATATGTATCACCTGTCACATAATATATTGGCAGTTAGGAAATTTGTTGATGCTTGGCACGGGATTGCCATATCTTTTCAGACTTAGGCTTCCCCGTTAGCCCTCAAATTTGAGGACACCTCTTTGACTTGAGTTCACAAGGTTTATAGTGAGCATAACCTTTAAAGTCTACCCACTCCACCGCCTATTTTAGACAGTTGCAATGACGAATTAACACTTCTACCAATACTGTTCATATCATCAGATACTGTAATAAGGAAGCAGTTATGTACTATAAATCCCTCAGCTGAATATGTGTGATTATCTTCTACTTCTAAATTATACACAAAACCACTATTTTTTTCTCTTGAAATACTTTTTACTTTATAAACAGGGTATCCGTCTATCCACATTGCATTTGCAGATGAATAAATTATGTTATGTTTTATTTTGTAAATATCTTTATTAATTTCTCTTACAAATTTTTCATTGTCATAGTTAATAATAGGTATTGACAATCTCCCAGAATATTTTCCACTTTGTGTTCTATTTCTTTTGTAATATGTGAGTATCCCAATGTTAAATGCAAAATCTCTTATTTGCTTAACCATGTTTGGATTTGTCATTTCAAGAATTATTGAATTTGTAGATGTACAACCATCACCTCTAAAAGCACCTATAATAACACCCTTCATGAAACTTCGTGTAGTATTTTTTAAGAAATCATTTGTAATAATCTTTTTATCAAATCCACTACCAATAATATTATTAAAGAAATCTCCAATAATTTTTGACCATATGCATACATTTGTCGAATTATCTTTGTTGTTATTTTTAACACAATCTACTCCGAATATTTCTTTAGAGATATTCATAACATCTTCAATATAATCTTTCTCTTTTGTTGCGAATGTAAATTTGACACCTTTTATTTCACCATTTTCACGATGAATATATCCTTCTGAAATATAATACCCTAACATTCTACCAAATTCTTCATTGATTATAATTTTATTCTTTACTTTGTTTGATTTTTTACTATATTCATATCCTTTCTTTTTGTTGTTCTTATAATCTATTGTTTTAAAGCAAATCATTCCTTCTTCATTTATAAACAAATGTTTTTTAATATCATCACTAAGATAATCGAAAATATTAATTTCTTTTCCTTCGTTTTGATTAAATTTTTCAAATGATACAGATACATAATCTCCTTTAATAACATCTTCAATTTTTAACCATTTTAAATTATGTGTATCTCCATCACCAGTTAATATTGGTTTAATTTTGTTTTTGTTGTTTTTTATATTTGGTCTATAAATCAATACAGGGTGTTCTATTGTTGCCGACAGTGATTTTTCTTGTCCTACAACATTCAAAGTGACAATATCGTCATTTGAATATCTTTTATTTAACCCCAAGACTTTTTTATATGTACCATCATGAGTTAATACTCTGTCTAATTTTGTTACATCTTTAATTTTCTTATATCCATCAATTGTCCTAATAATCGCATCTTCTTTAAAACACGACACCATTTCTCCTGCTCTAGCTTTACCGATGTTTAAAAATGTTGGTGTAGCAGGCTGATATCTTTGATTGATTAGTTCATCTGCCAAATCTAAAGCCAATTGCTCATCACCGTTGGCTAATGCTAATGCATTAAATGCAATCCTGTCTTCATATCTTTCTAAAAATCTTTCACCGTCATTAGTTTTTAATGCATACTGAGAATAAAATTTATAAGCCCCCATAAAACTTTTAAATCTGAATTTTTTATCATATACCCTTTTAAATAATTTTTTAATAAATTTTCTATCATATTTTTCTAGAAAATCTTTTTTAATGTAATTATTCTCAACTAAATAATCTAACTTCTCATCAAGTGTATGGAAAAATACAGTATTTGGATTTACATACTCCAAAAAATAAGCTCTTACCGCTTCTCTATCCTTGTCTAATTGGATTCTGCCATCTTTTGGGATATTTAATAGGTTGTTTAATTCAAAATATGTTGTTTTCTTTGCTTGTTTACTTAGCTTTGGTGATTTCAATTCTATACACTTCCTTTTTAAAAGTTTCTATATCTGTATTGTTGCCACTTTTTTCAAAATCAAAAATTATTGGCGCATTCACTCTTTTAGACAAATCTTTGGCACTAAATATATATTTAGTACCAAAATTCTTCTCTCCACTGCCAATAATACCTTTTAGATATTTTTTATTATTTTTATATGTGATGAATCTCTCAGCAATATCCGTCAATTCATCACTGTATGTAGGAAGAATAAATACATAATCTTCATTTACTTCTACTTCTGGTTGCATTTGGTTGATTTCTAAAGATTTCATATCAAGTTTTTCAACAAATCTCCTAGTGTTCCCAGTTAAAGATAAGTAGACCACCAACACATCATTTCAACCCTTTCAACTTTTCTGGTTGAAAACCTCCAAATGGCTCATGTCCATCTGCAACAACAACAGGTGTAGCTGAAAATCCTAAATCTTCTTTAATATATTCAATAGGATTTTTCTTAACGATTTGTCCATTAATCTCTACTTCAATTTCATTTACTTCTTCGATATTGACTGTCTTAAATTCGACTCCTTCATTTTTTAATACCATTTTTGTCATTTCACATGCAGGACAATTATTTTTTGTGTAAACTATTACTTTCGTCATCTAAATCATACTCCTTTATTATATCTATTTTATAGTAAAGATTTTTCAATCTTTTCAATTTCCTCAATTAATTCATCTACAGTATCGACTATAGTACCTCTTTTTTTAATAATCCCAACTGTGTATAAGTTTCGATACATGAATTGATTTTCATTTCCATCAGCAATTAATGCTTCAATTTTTTTATTATTGTCTCTACCTTGTTTTCTAACATCTGTATACAATGCGACAATAGGTTTACCTGTACTATAAAAGACACCTATTTCAGTCGCTACACCAGCATCAATCTCAACACCGTCAATAACTGCAATAAGAATATCTGATTCTAACAATTTGTTAGTATCTAATTCTGCAATCATTTCTGAATTTGCATAACTTGACTTATCATTAATCTCCTGTTCTTGTGGTACAAATAAATCAAGATTTTTAATCTTTTTTCGTAATAAATCAGCTAAATACTTATTAAACATTCTGTCTGCCAGACTGAATAGTCCATTGGCTAAATATGCTTTCATTGATGCTACACTCCTTAAATAATTATTATTTATTTTTATTAGATTAATTAAGAAGCACAATATATAGTGCTTCTTTTCATAACGTAATACTAATTATAGCATATTTAGTATTTAATGTCAAGTTATATACTACATTACTTATCTACTATTTCGGACATAACATCAAATAAATGCTCTCCATCAATTTTCTCAAATCTTGGCACTTCATATGTAACTCCCATTTCCTTATCTTTAACAACCACATTTTCATGGAATTTGTCTTTAGGTCTTAGCCAGTATCTACCATCTAAACCTCTATAGAATGCCATTACACCATCAATATCTTCATTCTTATAAACATAGAATGAATATTTTGTACTTCTATCATAAACTATATATATGTCTACACTTTCTAAATTTTCTTCATACAAAGCTGTTTCTAAATAAGCGACAACATAGTTGACTCCATTTTCTTCATGTTCCTTATTAGGAACTCTACCAACAGGATAAACATAACCTTCTAAGAAATATAATCCACCTTTAAAGTGTCTATAAATAGACATATTATCACCACTTATAATGAAATCCTAGTACAAATACTATACTTTTTACTAGTTATGTAATATGTGTCCAAATTTTACCCTTCTTTATTAAACTAATTATATAACTGCCAAAGCAGATTCTCTCATTCTAGCTTTCAACCAAGAATTTTCAATAGCTTCTGGTTTTTGCCCTTTAAAATTTCAGCTATATAACTGCTTAACAACCATCAAACAACACCAAATATAATTAATAGAGAAATTATGTAAGACATCTTCATCTCTCCTTTTGACATTTTACAGGCAACTTATTTCGTTGCCTGTAATTATGTTATACCATTATTTTTAATGCTTGTCAAGTTCTTTTTATTTAATTAAAGAAGAAAAATCCCCTTTTCTCAAATATTTACCTACTCCTGCACCTACTGTTCGATAGTATTCAACCTCTTCATAATCACCATCTAATGTGTAATAATTTTTAACAAAACTGTCATTCTTAGATTTCATAACAGTAACACCAATAGTGGTTTTACTTGTTTTAGGATTAATCATAGATGTATTGAATACCAACACCTTATCGATTGACGATACAGCAACAACATCTATATCCTCTTGGATATGATTGAAGTAAATAGCATTCTTGTCTGCATATGCATTCTTTAACATAGTTCTATTTGTTTTAGTTTCATATGCTGACATCTCAATCTTAGCCATTTTACCATCGTCAAACCCGACCAACAGATAACCTTTATGGTCGTTAGTTGCTGTCGCATATAGAATTTCTTCATCTTTTAGCTCTAAGTAAGTAGGTAGATAAGTTCCTAATTGACTTGGCTTATTATCCTCTAATTCATGCGTTCTAATTTTATAAACATTCTTATTATCTGTAAATATTAGGATTTCAGAATTGTTTGTTGTTTCTACTTCGTTAATTATGTAATCTCCATCTTTAACTCGAATGTTGAAATTGCCACGCAATGATGTTAGAGGAATCTTTTTAATATACCCTTCTTTACTAAAGAATATACGCACATTATAATCATCAATTTTTGATTCTTCAATTTTAGCTCTAGGAATCTCTTTAATCTCAATGATTCCAGTTTTACGCTCTTGACCATAATTATCCTTGATTTCCTGTAATTGCTTTATGATAAACTTAGCCATAGTTTTCTTATCATTAATCAGCATTTGAAGGTTATTGATATCTTCTTCAAGATTTTTAATCTCTTCAATACGATTTATTAAATACTCTTTATTAAGGTATTTTAACTTGATTTCTGCAACATATTCAGCTTGTTCTTCATCAATATCAAATGCTTTCATTAAACTAGAAATCGTCTCTCTATTATTCTTTGTTTCTCTGATTATTGCAATAGCTTTGTCAATATCTAAGATTACTTTCTGTAAAGCAAGTAGCATATGTCTTTTATGCTGTTTCTTTTTAACGTCAAATTCAGCACCACGTTTGATTGTATTAACTCTGAATTGTAGCCATTCATGCACTATTTGTTTAACTCCTAGCACCTCTGGTTTACCGTTAACAATCAAATTAAAATTACAGCTATATGATGATTGTAGAGGTGTCATGCTAAAAAGCTTCTCAACAAACATCTCTTTATCAACATTTTTCTTAACTGTAATCTCCAAACCTTGACTAACTTCTTCTGTTTTCTTATCGATACCTAGCCTGTCGTGAATGTCTACAATTTCTTTAAATTTACCTTCTCGTACCAAATCTACAATCTTATCAACGATAGCTTCATAAGTTGTTGTATATGGTATCTCTGTGAAAATGATTGTATCACCATCTATTTTATATTTGGCACGAATTTGAATAGACCCACGACCTGTTTCAAAAATATCGTTAAGCACTTTCTCATCATAAATGATATTTGCACCTGTTGGAAAGTCTGGTGCTTTAATATAATCACCAACCTTAACCTTTGGATTCTTTAAGTAAGCAATCGTAAAATCAATAACCTCGTTGATATTGAATGGTGCTATATTCGTTCCCATGCCTACTGCTGTACCTTGAATCGGATTTGTAAGAATAGTAGGGAAAGAAACAGGTAGTAATCTAGGTTCTTTTGTTTCGCCATCATAACTATCAATCATATCAACAGTATTTTTATCAATATCTCTAAATAATTCCTTTGCAATAGGCATCAGTCTAGCTTCGGTGTACCTAGAACTTGCATATTGCATATCTCTTGAATAATGTTTACCAAAGTTACCCTTAGAATCAATCCAAGATATCAATAGAGATTCAGCGTCTCTAGCCATACGCACCAATGTTTCATATATTGCACTATCGCCATGAGGGTGTAGAGCCATAGTTTGCCCTACAATCGTCTGCGACTTCTTTCTTGCACCTTTAAGTAACCCCATCTTATACATTGTATATAAGATTCTTCGTTGAGAAGGTTTGAAGCCATCTATTTCTGGCAACGCCCTATCAAGAATGACATGTGCAGAATATGGCATAAAATTTTCTTTTAATGCTGTTGTCGTATCCATTTTAATTACGTTACTCATTTAATCAGCCCTTTCTGTCTCTATAAATATATTATACCATAATTTTTTTTATGTTAGTCAAGTGCTTCTTCGATATATTCAGAAAGGTTGTCTGCAATATACTCCTTACGACCTTCTAAATCATCACCCATAAACATCTCAAAATATTTAAGCATTTCTTCAGCGTTATCTGGTGTAATTTGAATTAGTCTGCGTGTCTCTGGATTCATTGTTGTATTCCACATCATCTTAGGTGTATTTTCTCCAAGACCCTTTGAGCGTTGGATAGCCAAAACATTACTCCCCAATTCTTTAAGAATCTTCTCTTTTTCGGCTTCATTATAAGCAAAATGAGAATTTTCCTGTTTATCAAGGATTTCGTATAATGGAGATAATGCGATAAATACCTTACCTTTTTCAATTAATGTAGGCATTAATCTATGGAATACTGTCAGCACTAGACAGCGAATATGATAACCGTCAACATCAGCGTCAGTCGTAATAATTATCTTAGACCATCGAAGATTATTGATATCAAAGTAATTTATATCTTTAGCATGTTTTGATTTAACTTCAACTCCACAACCTAAAATCTTAATCATGTTAGTGATTACTTCACTCTTAAATATCTTATTGTAATCTGCTTTCAAACAGTTCAAAATCTTTCCACGAATAGCATAAATAGCCTGTGTTCTGTCATCACGACCCTGTTTAGTAGACCCTAAAGCAGACTTACCTTCTACGATAAATAGTTCTGTCTCTGTGTTATCTTTCGACTTACAGTTTTCAAAACCATTAATACGTCCAGTTAAGTTATTAACTGTTCCAGACAACTTTCTCTTAATATCTAATCTTGTCTTTTCAGCTTTTTCACGACTATGTTTATTAACCAACACCTGTTTTAAGATTAACTCTGCCTCATTAGGATTTTCGATAAAGTAAACAGCAATTTGTTCACGCAACCATTCGGTAATCGCTCTCTTCATAAAGTCAGACCTAATCTTTTTCTTAGTCTGGTCTGTAAATAATGAAATAGTTGAGTATGTGCTTGTAACAACAACTAAACTATCTGCAATATCTTCAAACGATATTTTCTTCTCATTCTTCTTATACATATTCTTATCTTTCAAGAATTTATCAATTACAAATGTGAATGAGTTTTTAATAAAGTCTTCTGGTGTTCCACCATTCTCTAGCCATGAAGAGTTATGGTAATATCTTGCAAATGATGTTTCACGATTAAATGAGAAATAAATATCAGCTTTAATACGATAATCTTTATCGTGTTCGTTATCTCGACCTCTCTGCTCTGTTGTCAATGAAACAACATCTGTTAGCACATGCTCTTCTGACGATAAAGATTTAATGTAATCAGCGATACCATTTTTATAATAAAATTCTTGCTCTTCGCCTGTCTTTTTATTGATGAAGATAAATTTTAATCCACCATTAACAACCGATTGGTCTTTTAATGTTTCAATAATAAATTCGTCATCAATTTCTCCTTTACCACGAAAGACCTCTTTTGATGGTAGCCATGTAATTAATGTTCCTCTAGAAGAATCATCTTCTTCAATAATTAAACCATTAGATGTCTCTATCCCTTTTTCATATGTTACTGTATATGATTTGCCATCGCCATACCACGCTGTAGCTTTAAAAGTGTCAGATGTATAGTTAGTTGCACAAGCACCTAAACCATTAGTGCCAAGGCTATACTTATAATTAGCATTTTCATCATCATTGTTGCCATATTTACCACCTGCGAAAAATTCATCAAAAATCTTTTTATAAGTATATTCTCCTTGACTATTCTTTTTCATAGGTATGCCCCTACCATAATCTCTTACAGAAACATAGCCATCTTTATGCTTTGTTACGATTATTTTATCTCCGTACCCTGCATTAGCTTCATCAATCGCATTAGCTAATATTTCGATAAAAGTATGGTTATGACTTTCTATCCCTACAGATGCAGGTTTAGCTCTTACACCACCCAAAATACCTAAAGATTTAATACTATCGTTGCTGTAGTTACTCATTAAATCACCTCATATTTGTCTGTCAATCTTTTCATCAGTAAATGTTAATAATTTACCATAATGTTCTATCTCCTTCTCTTTTCTCCATTCTATAGCAGACTTTAAATCATTATGGATAGATGAAATTTCTTTACCATTTATAAATAATCTAGCTCTATATTTATTTCTGAATTTTGATATACCATTCACCTCATATTTACCTTTTCTAACAGTAAAAATAGGTTCGTCAATATCTTCCATTATCAATATAGAATTTATTAAATCATTATATGCCTCATCCCTTAATCTATATGCATGTTCACCAAAATACTTGTCTTCTGCATCAATTCTTGCTTTTACTGCGTTCCTAAAATAATAAAAACTACCTAAATTAATTCTCTTTTTATTTACAGTTATATATGCATTCCACATCTTCTGTTTTGCGTGCCAAGAAATTCCAACTATACCACTTGTATTATTACTTTGAATCTTTTTATTCATATTGTTTTCAGATTGAGTTCTAACTCTTAAATTTATCTTCCTATTATCATAAACATTTCCGTTTATATGGTCAACAATAATTCGTGTATTTGAATTTATTATATTATTCAATATATCGTTTTTCATTAATTCAATATGGAATTTTAAAACAATCTCTCTACCGTTCCTGTTTAACTTTGTTCTTAAATAAGGGTAATTTCCACTTGTTGCAAACCATGTATATTTATTAAATAATAAAAATCCTTCATCATCTAATAAATAAGGATTTTTATTATTGTTTACATAGACCTTATGGACACTCAATTTCAGTCACCCTTCCATAATGTTGTATTGCCATTATATCATTAAATTTTGTGTTTGTCAAGTGTTGATGTTGATTAATAATCATATTCTTTCATATCATACTCTGTTTCTTGTAGAATAAATATGCGTCCATCAAATTCTAATACGCTATCAACTATAACATCGATTGAATACATAGGTCGTCCGTGATAGTCATAGAATACTATTTCATACCTATTTCCATATACATGGTACATTTCTTTACGATATGAATTATCATCTTCGAAAGGACAACGAAATTCAATATCGTTCTCATATTCTATTTGAGCATACTTATCATCGCCCATTTCAATATCAGCTAAAACTCTAATAGATTCATTTCCTTTTGTGTATGTAATTAATGTTTTAACCGTTGGTACTATCATTATGTTCACCCCCTACCAAATAATAATTCTTTCATATTTTCCAAATCTTCAACTATGGTATCACCTTCTGTATAAACCAAATCAAATACCGTTCTATCTTTAGGCATTACGTGTACTGTAGATTTCTGACCAGAGCTTAATGTTACTTGTATTGACACCCACTTCTCTTTCAAAGAAGTTAAAGAGTTCTTCAACTATATAACTGTTTCATAAACCCAACATTTCTTGATAGTTTTTTCAATTGTGCCATCTTGTGATTTAATATATACTTCGCTGTCTTTGTATTCCTTTTTAAGCACCACTTTTTCAACCATATTCTCTAATTCTTCATGGGTTATTACAACACTCATCATTTCACCTCATTTTCTTGATAAATTATTCCTTTTGTCAATATTCACAAAAAATTCTTGGTCGCTTTCCATTTGTCCAACTATGGTCAATTGGTTGAAACCCTTCTTCTGATACCTTTTTAACTGCTCTATCACCACACTTTATACACTCTAGGTAGTGATATTTACCTGTATCTTTTTTAACTTCCCATTTGTGTAACTTTTTCACGTTATCACCTCCAAATAAAATTTATCTATGTATTGCTGTTGCATCGTCTTGCAAATTATATCCATTTGTGTATATTGTACTCAAACTTTCATACCGATTGTTTCTAATAAATCAAAATTTCTTGTAATTCTTCATTTTTTATTATACATTTTAATCACCTAATATAATTTATTCACTATAATATTCCCCAAATAATACTTCCTCTGCGAGTATTTCTATTATTACGCCTTCTCCTCTTTTATTTCAGCCTCTTTAGAATAGAAATCAGAAAGTTTATTTTGGTATTTATCATATTCACACTTTAATTCTTCTACAAAAGAATTGTTTCCATATATTACTGCATAGGCTATTTTCTCTTTTAAGTCTTTTAATCTCTCATTTATAAAAAGATAATTTGAAACAATTTCACCAACAGTAGTTTTCCCTTTTAATTCCATAGCTATAATCACCCCTTAGATACATCTTTTATTAGATTCATTCATTTTTTATATTCATGTTCAACATACAACGGAGTAGCTCACTATGATAAATATTGATTTTACTTATCTGTCTCAACTGTTAAGATAGCAGGATTGACAACCCCATCACCATCATAGTTATATTCACCATTATACCACTTCTTTAATTCTTCTCCATGTTCCCAACAATGAGAAAGCACATTTACAGAAACTCCATGCATAAATCCTGTAATGCCCTCTGTATCAGCTTCATTAGATAACCGTTCAGCAATGTCCTTAATTTCTGCACCATTCGCCATCTCTAGTTCCATCAAGTCTGCCCATCGCTCTGCATAACGGAAGATAGCACTACCATAGTCATCTGTATTTTTTGCCTTCCAATCTTCATAAACCTTTACGTCTTTGATTTTCATATGTAAACCTCCCTTATTTACCTTTTGTTATATTGTGAATTTTCTTTCTATCAAATGCTTCAATTTACTTCTATTTACTCCGTTTTTCTAGCATAAGATATATAAAATTCACTTTATCTATTCCATTTTTGATTCATATATCGTTCCTCAATAGCAGGTAGACGCTCTGCCATAACATTATATAATTCATCAATCGTAATTAATTCCCCAAATGGTTTATGTTTGAAATGTGGACTATCCACACCTACATTAATTTGATTATCCCATGTTGATTCATTACCATGAATGTGACCATGAATCGACCACTTTCTAGGTCTTAATCCAATTTCAAGCGGATAATGTGTTAGCCACATTTGTTGTTTATTATAGTTTAGTGTAATGCCTACTTCATGGTATTCATGAAGTAATCCTAATTCATTAATCTTTTTATAATGTTTCGAGAAGTCATGATTGCCTTTGATTAGAATAATTTTCCCCTTCAACCTCTTCAACACATCAACAGTTTGTTCATAATTTCCTAGACACAAATCTCCCAAATGATAGACGATATCTTCGTTATTAACTTGGCTATTCCACTTATCAATCATATCGTTTGTCATTTTTTCTATTGAATCATATGGTCTGTTTTCAAATTTTAAGATATTCTTATGCCAAAAATGAGTATCGCTTGTAAAATATGTTTTCATTTAATCACCTCTAATTTGATAAAATGGAAATTTTATCAATCAAAATATCAATCTGGTTCGCACAAATTTCCAATCTACCCAGATATGTCTTTATTTCATTTATGTCATTGTTATAACTCTTTTCACCCATCTGGATTTTTTAATTCTTCCAACCGTTCTTTATCTGTCATTTAGCTTCACCCTCCAATGCTTTTCGTGCTTTATAACTCGCTCCTGAAAATCTACCTCTTGCAATTTCTTCCAGAGCTTCACGATAGCGTTTGTTTTGATTTACAATGCTTTTTAGCAATTCTTTTGTTTCCGAATGGCTTTCTTCCGATTCTTTATAAAATTTTTGCCATTTTTGGACTTCTGCTCTCCAATCATTTATCTCTAGTTCCAATTCTTCAACACATTCGGCTTGTTCCATTAGCCAATGGTAATCTTCACTTTTCAACAAAACATCACCGTTCAAATCAAAACCTATGGGACTCATATTTTCAAACCGTTCCTTATCACTCATATTTCTCCCTCCAATGCTTGACGTGCTATTTGACCTTTATCAAAATAAATAGTTGGAGGGTTATATTCGTCATTTGATATACAAATACCATCTGCATCATATTCAGCTTTACTAATCAAACTCTCTTTATAATTTTCTTCATCTGCATAAAATTCTAATGCCTGTTTGTAGCGTTTGTTTTGTTCTCTTAACTCTTGATTCGTCATGTAATAAGTTTGAGCAGTATCTTTCCATTCGTCTTTTTCTTTTTCCAATTCCTCAACACGATTGATGAGCCAAACTAAATCCTTTATATCCACTCCAACTATTTCTATGTCATTTATATATTCTAAAACTGTAACTTCTGAATATTTTTCTCTTATTTCTTTTAACCGTTCACTATATTTCATCAATTCCACCTCTTACACACTTAGTTTTTTTACTTCTATTACTTCTAAAATATCACTTTTCAAAATTATATCTATTGCTCTTCCACCTTATCTTCCTCTTCTTCATCTTCATTTAACCATACAAAATCTTCGTCATCTTGGAGGTCTTGTTCTAATCCATCATCGTTCATAAATCTAAAAAATCTTACTTTTATTATTTCCCCATCAATACAATACTCGTCAGTTACCTCTTTAATTAATGTAACGATTTCGCCAACCTTAAAATAATGACCAAAATCACTGATTACTTTAGCTTTTTTTCCCATCTCCATATTATCACCTCATAATTATATTATACTACAAAGTTTATCTTTTGTCAATAGATTTTTATAAACTTAATTTAACTAGTTCCATAATAATATTATCTAGCTTATCTTTGAGTTCTTGATTAGGCTTAAATGAATGGTATTTTTCTTTTAATTGTTTAAATTTGGCTTCGTAATAGAATTTGATAAAGTTTTCAAATGATTCTAACGTAAAGAATCCATGTTTAATATCTAACATAAACTCTCGCTCTTGCTCATTATATGTCATAGCCTTTTTAAAATCTTTAAAATCTGTATCTGCAAATCTCACAATAAAATCTAACACCCTATATGCGTGTAGTGCTTGCTTATGCTGAGTTCCGTCAGTACCTTTCTTTAATAGCTTCATCTTGTTTAAAAACATTCCATCACAAGCATTATACAGGTAAGGAAGATTCATTCTTGCAAGTTCATCTTTATTTTCAAAAATCTTGGACAGCATTAATTTCTGCTCTCTTCCTAACTCATCGTTAATGATTATTTCATTAGAAAACAACACTTCTACAAAGTTGATGTTAGCTTTATATAGAAGGTTTGGCAATTTCCTAATATCATGCATATCTAAATCTTCTTTATCGCCTATTGTTTGTTTAGCATACATATTTCCTTTATATAAATCTTCAAATGTAGGCAACACAAATACTTTATAATCTTTATCAGACGCAGGGAATTTCTCACCTGTATCAATGTCTTCAATCTCTTCAACATTGAGATTGTAGTTGTGTGAGCCTACCAAAGCTTTAAATACAAATTTCCTATCCATTCTTGCAATCATTCTCCCTTCTTATTATCTATGTACATTATATCATTATTTCTGTCTTTTGTCAAGCAAAAAATTTGGGCGAATTGCTTGAATTTTGCAACTCGCCCTGCTGTAATTATAACTGTGGATTTTCTGGGTTTACTGTCTCTTCTACTGGTTCTTCTACTGTCTCTTCTGGATTCTGCATATCTAACATTGATTTCCTGTTCTTTAAGTCTAATCTGTTCTCTGTAATAGTTTGCAAGATCTTGATTATCTCTTACTTTAATGTCTACATAATCACGAAAACCTTGATTAACCTTTTTCAACAATTTATCATCAAACCAGTCTTCAAATATATAAAATCATCCTTATTTATATCAATAATTACATTACATAAAAACTCTTCTTCATTACTATATTTAATTTTATCCTTTTAAATTTTAAAATAAGAGCTAATATCTAAATCTAATTATTTTTCTATATATTTATCAATCTTTTCTAATATTCTAGGTAATTCTGGAAGAATTGTTTCTAATTTTCTATAATTTTCTCCCTCATCTTTAATTGCTTTAATTAATATTTCTTCTTTTTCACGTTTAGATATTAGTTCATCACATATCATTCTAAGTGTCTCTTTGTCAATTATTACTGCATCACCTGTATTAAATGGAAAGCATTGTTTTGGAAGGTTTTTAAGTTCTTCATTAGTTAATCTAGGTATCTTTTGCATATTCTCACCACCTTATAGTTTCTTATAGTTTATAAAGAGTAACTTCATATCCGTCAAAAGCTTTCAATATAAGTTCTTCAACTTCATCCCATTTTGCTCCACTTCTGTAGCTACCAATTTTGTATGGCATAGCTACAGATATTTTATTCTTTTCTGCAACCTGTCTTACAGCTAGTAAACATTTAAACAATGCTTCTGTATCTGTGTATTGTTTACCATCATTGCCAAATTTATATTGACCAAACATATTTACAACAATCTTATCTTCACCGACAACTACACCTTGCACTTGACCTAACAATTCTTTACGCAAATCTTCTCCTTGTGTATACTCATCCACCTTCTCTAAATATTCTTCATATACATTAGGATATTTATTGCGAATTTGTTTTGCCACACCACTACCCATGACGCCCATGCAATTTACTTGGTGAGCAATTATGTTTTCTTTTGCTTTCAATAAATCGCCTTTAACAATTTTAATCATTACTACCACCTCCAAATAAATTATATCATAATTTTTTGTTTTTGTCAAATTGCAAATATAGATGCAAGAAAGAATAATAATGCCATAAATATTAAAACAGGCGTAAATACCATTTTATCATCCTTCCCATCATAGAGAAGAAGTTTGTCAACTTTTGACAAACTTCACTCTCCTGCAATTCTTAATATAGGGTCTAAGGCATTACGTGCATATTCATCAAAACAATCTTAATGAATGTTATTTCCTTCAACCTCTAAATATTCATCACCAACATATATTTCGTCACCACAATGTTCACAATGGCAAAATGTTTTCAGATGGTTGTCTGGAGTATCTAACTTCCATCTGTCATACTGTGCTTTCCATCTTTCCATTATGTATCAACCTCATCCATCGCTATATTTGCTAATTCATCTGCTCTATTATTTCCATCGTTATCTGCATGACCACGTACTTTGATTATTTTAATATCTTTTTGCATTGAAACTAATTCGTCAAGGCGTTTCCAAAGTTCTATATTTTCTGGCGTTTTACCATCGCCTTTCTTCCAACTTCTCTTTTTCCAATCCTTAACCCATTGATTGATACCATTTACGACATAAGCACTATCGCACATTATTTTTATTGGTATATTAGTAGTTTTTATGCATTCTAAAGACTTAATCATCCCTGTTAACTCCATCTGGTTATTTGTTGCACCAATTTCTGCACCATAAATCTCTTTTTTATGCGTTCCATATATCAAGATAGCTCCCCAACCACCTATACTATTCTCTTTTCCGTTATTCCTACTTGCACCATCGCAGTATATAAGTATTTCACTCATTATGTTTCCCCTCTACTCTTACAGCCTTTTTCTTAATGCAAATTCTATGCCTTTTCCATCATCTGTATTTATATATCCTTCAACTATAATTTCACTTGACTGAATGAGTGAAATGGATGGAAAAACATCTCCACTTCCCCCATTAATCTCACATTTTGTTATTACATAATTCTTATTTTTAAATGCTTTTGATATAGCATCTTCAAATTCTTTTTCAAGCTCGTATTTTACTACAATCATACGATTATCCTCCCTTAGTTATATTCACTCTGTCACATAGGATATCTAAGTTTATTTGTCTTAACTATAACCATTATAATCAATAATATTTCATTGTCATAATCACAATTGTACTCTACATTTGTCGTATAATCTTTTGGACTAATAAAAGTATTATTTTAACTAGTTCTTTGTTTAACAATGTTGTACCCCTCTTTTAAATTGAAATATAATCCTCAAGTATTAATTGTGGGATTGCTACCTTTTCTTTCTTGCTAAAATTGTACCATTCATTCATTTTTAATTCTCCAACAGCATCAATGGTGTCATAAACTCCAACTTCATTACCATATGATTCATCAACTTTAAACTTAATTAATTCAAAGTTATCAAACGTTTCAAACTTTCGTGTCTCTGCTGTTTTACCTAAAGTTTTTACTTCTTGAATCAAAACTCCATTGACTCTAGTAATTACTTTAGGGAATCCATTTCCTGTAACCATATTAAACTGCTCCATAGGTTTAACATATTCTTCTACCTCACTAATATCAATTTCAACATCATAAACAATCGTTGGCTCTGTGTCAGATAGTTCTGGCATATTCCATTCTATATACTCTATAAGTGTAGGTAGATATTTTTCTGGAAGTACAAAACCTCCTGCACCTTCATGCCCCATAGCTTCAATATTGATATTTCCATAGGCTTTATTCATATCTTCTGCAAACTGATTTAAGAATGATTTTAGTTTAAATCCACCGTAACTTCGGAAGCTTCCACTAACAGTTCCTTTATGTATACGCCCAACAATAGCAGGTCTTTTATAAACCTGTGCCAATTGTTGTGCAACAACACCGTTAAACCCTTTAGAAGCCTGTTCATCAAGCACCACTAATATTTTATCTTTTTCATTAATTTTTGTCATGTATTGTTCTATAATCTGTTTTTGCAAAACTTTTCTTGAATCATTGAGTTTTTGCATTTTTAACCTAAGTTTTTTAGCTTCATTGTCGTCATCTGTAAGCAAGATATCAATTGCTAGTTTAATATTATCCATTCTTGCCACACCATTTAATAATGGTGCTATTGTAAAACCGATTGCACTTGAATCAATTTTAAATAAATCAACCTTACCACCTTTTAATATTCTTATCAGTCCTACATTTTTCATATTGCGTAATCCATGCATTATCATAAACCTGTTTTCATAAACATCAACCCTCATAACATCAGAATACATACCAACTGCAACC
>Ga0310827_100130_pt1 | contig 96560 bp, 125 predicted proteins | sample WT_ome_2_FD_201309 | JGI IMG/M metagenome (GOLD analysis project Ga0310827, IMG submission 201309) | Sorghum-adapted microbial communities enriched on wild type (WT) sorghum from Joint BioEnergy Institute, Emeryville, California, United... ... | reverse complement strand
ACACCGTGAAAATGTGAAAATTTCACTTCACTCAACTATGAGAATGTGAAAGATTTGCATATTCAAACAGAAAGCGTTGCTAAAATAAAATGAAAAATGCCGTCCGTTTTAATGTGCAAATTCACACCACCGTATTGAAACCATTCTTCAACGTCACCATCGCTGAAATAAATCTCGATTACCCTCTGTACTGCCGCTGGAGTTCCCTTTATTTTGTGAATCTCGATTGCTTGTTTAATAGCTTCACGTTTTACTTCAATCGGACTATCAACGTCATACCATAGTGCACCGAATTGCCAAGCGAGTATATCCAGTACCTCCTCTGGCAACTCATCAATTCGTGAATATATGGCTACCCATCCAGTTTCTTCAGCAAGTTTTCTGATTTGCGGAGTAAGCGCAGCGCTAAATCCGCGCACTGCAGTATCTTGCTTCATAAACTTTGTTTGGAGTGACAACACATCGACTGTTTTAAGGTACATCAGATTAGTCCTCCGTAAGTAACCGTCTTTGTTCCGAGTTTGGCTACCTCATAAGGTTCTAGCTCTGTATAAACTGGTGATGTGATTTCAACACGAGCTGCTCCAGCAGCGTATAATCGAGAAAGTAGACTGTCTGGTGTAATAGCTCTTCCGAGTTTGCTATGCTGCCATTCAATATATTGATCAACCGCACCACCACTACTCTCAATAGCATTACGTATAATTGTTTCCTCTGTGGCTCGTTCTTTCCAGATGTAATATGTCAGATCTATGTCATAATTCACAACATCCGGTGCAAGAACTGTTACTAAATCAGTTAATGGTCGTACATGTTTCTGATTTACTGCTGATGTTACTTTGTCGATTACAGTGGCGTCTGGTAATTCTCCATTCTTCATTAGAACGTAGATATTTACTTCACACGGTTCCGTGGAAGTCACTGCAACATCGAGTATATTTACATCAGCGGATTTAGCATGATAGATATAGCCTGCTTCTGGTCCAGCTGTACTGTACGTTGAAGGTGCTAGTCTAATACGCTCTCTCAGCGCATCATCCGATTCTTGATCTGAGCCTCCGTAACTTGTATCTATGTTAGCTACACTGGAAACATAAGCAATAGGGTCTACAAGAATCGAAATTTGTCCAGGCACAAATCCATTGTATTTCTCTCCGCCTTCGTTCGATTCTGCTAGTACATCCCCAAACGTATCTCCTGCTTTTATTACTAAATCGTCGATCGTACTAAAATAAGCCACTCCATCGGGAGTGACTCTCGTACCTTTCGGGATGTGAAGATCATTAATCTGAACAGTCGATAAAGTGAACCTCATGGTCGTCTTTGCTGGTTGAGCTGCTATGCGGGTTACACCAACTAATTGTCCTAGCGCATCCAATACTTCTCCAGATGCATATGGTAGCAACTCTTGATTGGCAGTTATGTTGATATCGTTTTTTAGAGCAACAAGAATCGGCACAAACTGAAGTAAAAAAATTCGACGTGGATCTCCTGTGTAGAGAATCTGTCCCGTCGCATTTTCGTATGTTTTAATCATCTCATTCGCTATTTTCTCAGCATCGGTTTCTACGAACTTGATCAAACTTCAATCACCACCTTAAAGTCCAAATTCCCATCATCTGAAACGCCTTGAAATACTACGTCTAGTACTCGTGCTCTTGGCTCACGCTCGTCTATAACGTTATATATTTGGGCAGTAATTAATGGTACCGCTTGTTGAACAGGCATATCTAAATAATCTGTACCAATTCCGATTGTTCTTCCATAAGCCACTTCGTACTTCATCGTTTGTATCAATGTTAAGCAATTTTGCGCAATTTCCTCTGCGCCCTTCGCTCCCCAATTAATTTCTTTGGTACTAGAAGTGTCCAATGTAATAATCACAATGGCATCACCCCATTTGCTATTGCTGTTTTAACATTTGGATTGTTCCTTGTATCGTTTACATTAGTAGCATATATTGTGTTTGGTACTAGAAAAGAAGTTCCATATGCTCCTTGCTTCGTTGTATCAGCTTGTTTTTTCCCTGCCCTAACGTATTCTTCAAACTCGAGTTTTAGAGATGCTTTTAATATATTCCCTGATCCGTCAATCTCCATATTTTCAACTGTGACAGTTTTGAGAAGCCACTTATTCTTCCCGATCGGTTTTTGTCCAAGAATGAATATGTCTGGACTTCTTTGTTCTTTGATAGATTCCCAGGATTCAATTTCGGACCTAACATTATGGCCGAAATCCACTCGAAGGGGTATTTCAAAGCTCATTGTTGTTAAGTTTGAGCCCTTAATATATGTGCTAGGCTTGTCTCCTAGTTTTTCTTGAGCTTCTGTATCAAGTGAACCGCTCCAGCTCAGTCCGTTTAGGGTGTATATTTTATTTGCACTCACTTGAAATACTTTTCCTTTGAATGATGCAATCGGCATCTATTCACCCCCTTAGTATGTGGCCACTATTAGTCCGTCTGCTAAATTTGCACTAAAGAACAGTACTACAACCCGATCATTTATATCTATCGATAAGTGTTTCGCATATGGTAGAACTGCTGAAACTGTACTATTCAAGTCTCGAAAAGTTACCCTTGCAGTTCTTTCAATTGCGTTTACCTCAGTGACTATCCCTTTTCTATGCATCAATATCCCTCCAATGGACGACGCACTGTAAAAGCAGTCCTATTGTTGATTAGGTCATGTTCGATGCGATGTACAAAGTACTTTCCATCGAACATTCCAACATCACGCACGAATAAGTTTGACGCTGCAGCATATCCGGTTTTTAGTTCTGTCGTGAATTTTCCTGAAACCATAAGCTTGTTGTAACTTCGAAGTATTCCTTTAGCCCAACGCTGCGCTTCCGCAATATCTTGCGCATAAATATTTTTTATCATTGAAGGACCGTTAACGTTAGGGTCCTTATGTTCTGCTTCAATATACCACGTTAAGGTTTGGCTCCGGACAATACATTTGCTGTAAATATCTATGGATTTATTCGTAAACTCAAATCCCCCTATCATGTCGTGAGGAAAGAAAGTTGTTTTCGATTCATCTGGAATTTTTTGTTCTTCTTTGCTTTCGTCGTAAATAACCAATGATCGATCGTTTATTTTTAATGCGTAACCTTCTAAAGTGCATAGGTTTGATAAAAAAGAAAAATCAGCTTCTTCTAGCTGATCAATCCGCTTATAAAAATGGTTTGTGATGTTGAATGTCTTGAGTTTAAATCCATAACGAACAGCGATCTCAGTTGCAATTTCTAATAGGCGTACATCTTCCCATGCTTGTGTACGAGCTGTTTTTGATTCTTGAGGAATAGAGAGAGCCTTGATTTCAAACTTCCCTGCGAATTGACCTATGTGATCGATAAACATTACACCAGTGTCGTAGCCATCTTTCTTAATCTGTAATCTGTCATTCTTCGATGGTTTCCACAGGCTCCATTTTCCCTCGGGATCCGCAAAAACTGCTGTTATACTGTCAGCTTTACCGCCCGCATTATCGATCAATTTTAACATGATCGGCTGAACATCAGCGGTAATGTCTACATCATTGTAAATAATGTTCATGTTTGTCCCCTCTTCCATGGTGGTAAAGTCTCGGCTGATGGTTGATCTAAAATAGGAATCTTTATCACTTCACCACCAAGGAATTTTATGACGTTTCTATACTGTGGGTTTACTTCGATTATCTTGGTAGAGAAGAATTCGGACCCGTAGAAGTCCATCGCTATACTATCAAAAGTATCTCCTGCTAGCGTTGTATATTGATAGCATTGATTAGGCAAATTCTTCACGTCTCCTTTCTTCCCACCACTTCTCAAACATTGCTTTAAATGCTTCAAAATCGCCTCGAACTTGTGTTTCTGTTGTTCCTGGTCCGTAGTTTGGAGCATACACGAAGGTTATACCGCTACCACCTTCGGATCCACCATTATTTACCCCTAACATTCTAGCTGTTTGATTGAGTAAACCAAGGCTGCGCGGTGTCTTTTTAAGCGGGATTGCCATTTCTGGTCCATCCTCACCAAAAATAGACGGCCGTGTTGCTATACCACCTTTCGCAAATTGTTCAACTTTCTCTGTACTTCGTATTGCAGCTTCTTGCGTATTCTCCCCTATCTTTGGAATCAATGGGATCTCTACCCCTGGGATCTTATTTATCTTCTCGATTAGCCAGTTTAACTTGTCAACGATCCAATTTATACCTGTTGCGAATGCCTTTTTAACACTCGTCCACGTATTAACAAGAAATGTTTGAACACTATCCCAATTTTTATACAAAGCATAGAAAGCAGCTACCAATACACCAACTGCTGCAGCAATTCCCGTAATGATCCACGTCATAGGATTAGCGAGTACTGCAGCGTTTAATCCCCACTGGGCAATAGTAGCTGCAATGGTTCCTGCGCGAATGCCCGCCATAATGCCTTGATATATAACCATACCGAGCGTAATCGCCTTCCATGCAGTCATTGCGGAGACAATTCCTAAAATGAGTGGTGCAATTGTTCCCCAATTCGTTTTGATAAAGTTAAATACTTTGTATCCAACAGAAAAAATACCCCATATCATTCCAATAAACGCTTGGGCTCCGCTAATTGCAACTGGAATTGCACTTATAATTGAATCGAACACTTTTGCAATCGTATCTTGTAGCTTTTGCATCTTTTCCGGATCATCCATAAAGCTTTCCATCAACTCATTGCCCTTTTGCATGAGTTTTTCGAATGCCGGAATTGCACCCGACATAATCTTTGCGGCAAGTTCCTGGAAGTTTGTTTTCAAAATACGCGATTGGTTTGCAAAGCTATCGATGTTTCGGTTAAAGTCTCCTTGGGCATCAGCGCTGACACTTAGTAGATAGTTGAATCGCAGTATCGCTTGATCCGCTGCACTCATCTTGCTATATGCTGTAGTTATGCCCTGTGCTAGTGCATAAGCTTCGAGATTCGCCACGCTCATGTTGATACCGAGTGCTTTTAATGGTTCGGTCTCACCCGATATACCAGAACGTATTTTCTCAAACGCTTCAGCAGGATCCAAGTTATAGAAAGATGCGAAGTCCGCCGACAATCCTGTGATCGTAGTTGACATATCTGCAATGTATTGTTCAGCCACACCCATCGACTTGAACATCGCACCCATCGTTCCAGCGAATTGCTTAGCTGCAAGTTCCGAAAGACCGAAATCTCGCTTTGCGTTCTTAGCAAAATTGTTAATGAGGTCGGCCTGTTCTCCGAATGTAACATCAACTACGTTTTGCACTTCCGTCAGGTCAGAGGCGAGCGCTAATCCTTGCTTACCTACATAGACCATTGCAGCGCCAATCGAGGCCATCCCTACTGCGACACCTGTTTTTACAGCAGACCATGCTTTCTCAGCTGTTTGTCTAAATAAATTTGTTGTCTTATCAAGTGATTTCGTTTTACTCTCAGCTTGTTTAAGTGCCTTTTGTAGAGATGGATCCACTTTCCCTGCTAGAACTATCAGCGCTTGCAATTCTCTTTTACTTGCCACGGTTACGCTCTACCTCCTTCCTTTGACGTTCTGCTTCATCTGCTAAATTCTCATAGAAACGAACAAACTCTACTAAAGTCATATTCATGCACTCATGTCTAGTAGAGAACTGATGAAACACAAGTTGAGTTATACATTTTTCGATGTATTCGTCGGTGATTATTCCTCCGAACTCAGAAAGAAAAAATCACGTACCAACGCTTCTGCTTTAGCAGCATCCTTTGCACTCATACGAAGTACATCTTCGAACTCAATAGATGGATTTGCTTTTTTTACAGCTGCAGCGAACAAGTAGAGGTGATAGTCTGGATCGAGTTCTTGAACAGATACTACATTACCGGCTTTCTTGTAGGCTTTTGTAGCATCAGCTTTGTCTCTAGCAGTCATATCTTCAAAGTTGTACTCGAGCTCTGAAACTTTTTCTCCGTTGATATCGATCGGTTTACTTAACTTCAAAATAGCCATGAATCATTTCTCCTCTCAGATAATGTGAAAAACGACCCCACGTTATTGTAGGGCCGTTCTCAGTTGTTGCATGTAGTCAACGCCATTGACCACATACTTATAGTTGAACTTGTCAATGTTGAGTACTTCTTTTCCGTCTACTACTTTTCGATATACAAGCACTTCGAATTCGACGGATCCATCTGCAGAGGCATTTACATCGATCGTTCCTGGATTGTAATTTTTATTAACTGCAGTGATGAATACTTTGTGTTGTTGTAATCCAACTTTCGCACCGTTGCTATCAAATACATCAACAACCCATACAATTTCAAATTTAATTTGGCCTGGACGAGACAGTATCGCATATTGTGGATTGTCTGCACGAAAATTAATTCCAAGAGTCATCGAACCTAACTGTCCGAATGTAGGCATATCAATCTCGCCCATAATTCCAGCACCTTTGATAGTGTCAGTCAGCTTCTCAATTGCTGGGAGTGTAAGGTCAGCTGCATCGTCAATTATTTGTAAGCGATCGTTAGTATCAGTAGCTTTCAATCTGTACTGAACGGTTTTGTTCATGATCTTCATTATTCTCCACCCCCAAACAACGTAGAAATACCTTCCGTTGTATATCGTACTCGGAAGGTCAATGACTTAGCGACTGGAGTATATGTGTTCCGAATGTCGAAGGTAAAATCTCCTTCAACTATTGAACTTGTCGGGTTGCTCGTTTCATTAAAGGCTATTGATGCATAGAGTAGCTTTCCCTCGGCAACTAAACTGTCTAACCAGATGCCAGCATCGTTCAAAATCGTATCAACTGTACTGCGATTGAGAGGACCATCTATGTCAGACATGTAACGAGCCTGAAAGCTGTTCGTAAGATACATGGCCATGCGAATATTCGCGTCAAATACATCATCTGTATCAATATCTTTGCCATATTCATAATTCGCATTGTGAGGGCCCCAAAGCACCCAAATTCCAGATCGGAAGTTGAATGTGGTGATACCTGCTGCATTCAACTCGTTAGCTTGTACTTCATCAATATCGATAGGTTCCCCGCTAGCCAAAACAGTTCCTGCGATGTCAACTTGCTTGTTCGATGGGCTCACATACGGTACATTGTCATTCGCATAGTCAGTTTGCTGCATTCGGACGGAGATTAACGTAGAGGCGTGGTATAGCTTACCAGCAATCTGGCCCATTGGCCAACCAACCTTCATAATACGGTCAGTATATCCGTTGGTTTCTTTCCACGTTTTTGCCGCAGAAAGTGTAGTAGCAGTTTTGCTATCAATATCTGCAACTACTGTGGCATCCCAATGGCCATTAATTTTATTTGCTTTAGTGCAAAGTGCTTCTTTCACTGTTTTTATCTGTGACCATCCAGGTGCAGCGAGAATCGTCGGGATCATATTGTGTGTTTGATATACCAGATCAACAACTTCGATTCCTATCCGTTTTCCACCGGAATTGCTCCCGATTACATCTGCACTCGTCACATCTTCAATGCTTTCGTGCTGACTTGGATCAAAGACATTAATGAGCACAATAGGGCCAATGGGTTGGATGCGATTGCGGAAGTGTGCATCCATCACTTCGCATAGCGTGTATTTCTCCCAGTCGTCAGAATATCCAAGCTTTGCTTTTGCTTCATCAAAACTGCTAACGAGAATAGGCACATTCACCGCTGCAGCAGAATCCTCTAATTGATCTACAGGCGCGGTACCGATGTAAACTGGCAATGTTCCGACGCCTGAAGGTGGTAACGAATCCAAAGATGGTGCTCGTTCCCCATATACACCATGTTTGTATGGCAATTCATTCACATCCTTTCACTCTAGTAATGTGGAATGATTCATGTATGGTATAGTCACTGCAGTAGCTCTAAATGTGAGCCATCCTGCCCAGTAACCGATCGGTTGTTGAGGGTACATGCCCCATCGGAACGGTTTTTGAGCAGTTGTTTTACCGTTATTGATCAAATAGTTCTGCGATAATTCCTTTCGACAGATGAAGATCAAATTTAATAGATCACGGTACCCCTGGAAGTTAGGTGTAAACGTTACTTGATCATCCTCTGGACTATACAATCCTGGATTGTACGTTATGAAAGTGATACGGACATTGATTCCAGCATCGTTCCCATCGTCCTCTCCATCGTCCATTCCGATGATCATGGCTGGTAGAGCCTTTTTGATACCGTCCACATCGAACTGTGCATCCTCAAGCTGATTCGGAGGCGGTAGCCATCCGATGAATGCATTCGGGTGCATGAGATGATATTTTGTTATGTCGTCATCGTATGGAACTTGCAATTTTATTTTTGGACTCACGCACTCCAGACAAAAATTCTGTATAGACTCCAATATGACGTTATCAATCATATTTTCACCTTCTTTAAACGCCGAGAAACTTCGTGCTCAATTCGTTTAGCTAACATTTGATTAGCTTCTTGTTGAATTTTTTCAGCAACATTCAAGTTCTCGACCATCTGTGTTGGTGAGATGGTACGTAAGACTTCAATTGGATATCGATTTTTACCAAGCCTACGTAATACTTGTGTATTCCCATTAATTTGTTGCTTGAATGCAGGTGGAGTACCGCCAACTCTTCTAAATTTAGATGTTTTTTTCACCTTAGCTTTAACATATTTTGATTTCCCCTTGCTGACGAATCGTCCAAGAGTAAGCCGTTGGCTTCGAATCTGAATCCACGCTTTTCTTCGCGAAAAGGTAGCTTTGTGCTTTTTCATGAATGGTTTAATTTCAGAAGCCTTAATCCTGTAATTGTCTTTAACATAACGCCCCGTTTTGGTATAGACGTGATCGAGTGTTCGATTAAGAGCTGCAGTATAGGCTTTGGGGATTTCACTTTCAGGCAATTGTTGCATTTTTTGAACCAGACTATTCAATTGGCTAGTATCAATAACAATGTTTCTCGGCATACTACTCACTCCGGTTCTGGTTCAAAAGGATTTCATACACTCCTAAGTTTTCTTTAACATCTTCAACAAACATTTGGCGGTTATTGAAAATTTGAACGCTGCCGATCGATGGTTTTTTTGACAAAGCAGAAACCGGGATGAAATAAAGAATCATCCCGGTTGCAATTCCACCATAGTCAGCTGCTCTTCTTTGTAAACGATCGTCATCGATAACGACTATCTGTTTTGTTCCATCGATTGTGACTTCTTCTCCAAACTCAGTTGCATTAAAAAAGAGAGTGCCTATATCCTCCTTTATCACATCTTTCAGGTTAGGCATTCTCTTTCAGTTCCTTCAGTCGAGCTTCAATCACTTTGATGGCCCCACTGCGTTCCTCTTCTTCGAGCAACTTTTCGATTTCAGCAACATCAGTTATCTTAGCAACTATTTCCTCGATTTCCTTTACTGTAGGTTTTTCGTGTTTATTTTCTTTCGCGGGAATTACCTTTACATACTCAGCAACACCATTATCGACTAATCGCTTTTGTGATTTTGCATCCATATCATCATCAGTAATCACAGTTCCGGCAGGAAATAAAATCCCAGAGTGTCGGATGTTGTGAACAGACTTTATTGCCATGTTACACCACCTTCACGACATACCAGGAATCAATATTCTCCGGTACCGGGACAGGACGGCTGAGCAAAGCGATTTCCTCAATACTGTCCTCTGCATTGACAATGCGACGCGGCACTCGTTCAGCTACATGTGTGACCCACTGCTTTGTGTTCGGATCGATAAACGTGATAGCAGCGTGGTTGATGTAGGAATTCGTGTTACTGTTCCCCATCAGGTAGTAGCCCGCCGGAATCATAGCCTTCTCTGTATCGGTGACCGGGTCTACATACCAATCGGTGTAGACGTAAAGTTCGAGGCCAAGTTCCGAAAGTGTTCCGATATAGTCGACTGCATCGCTGATCGGACGAGGAATGATTTCTCCGCGGGTGATCCGGCGGTTTTCCATTGCTTTTTGCACATTTGGATTGTTAATGAATGCTTCATACGCTTCTTCACTGAAAACAACAATGTTTGGGACGATCCCACTTTTCTGACGGATTGCCGCCTTGCGTAGACGAAGCTCATTGATAGGATCTGCTGCCGGGTCAGTCCACATATCAGTTCCAGACAAAACTTCCTTGTTCGTAAACTCATAATCTAGCACTTCATTGATATCGTCGTCTTTCATCGTCACTTTACCAGTAAACATTAATTCAGAGACTTGTTGTTCTTGACGACGAGAAAGATGTTGGTCGAGTTCGTCTAGATCTCGCGCTAAAAGTTCTAATGCACGTTCTTCATCAGTTTTTCCGGAATAAATATGCTCTCCAGGCATACGCTGCTTGATTGTGTCACCGGTAATTGTACGTTTTGGATTGATCAATGCAGGCTTAAAGGTTTTTGTAATGTATCCATCACGCTTTACTTCCTTACCGCGAAGATTTTTGGGCGAAGAATAACGAGCAAGACGGCGTTTACCTTTTACATAATCTACATCAACAATCTCGGTGACACTTGTTTCACGGCCAGGGAAAAATGTGTCTTTCAAGAAGCTGAATGCAGGTTTGATTTCACGGAACACTCGTTGAAGCGTTCGAGGATCGTAAACATTGATTGGCATTGGTTGTTACCTCCTTAGTTACTTACCGATTTGAGGAAGATACTCAGATTTCTTAATGCTGCATTGTGAGTAGAAGCTGTGTCAGTTCCACCAAATGTTAGAGCATTTTGATTAAATTCACCTGTAAGGTAAACTGGTCCTACTTTGTCACTTGCAGTGGCATCCACATCTTCAGCGAGAATAGCATATGGATTTTGTGAACCATCCGCTTTTGAGGAGTCAACGAGCACTGCTTTTCCTTCAGCAGTAATAATACCTAGAACCGAACCACGTTTGTAACTTGTCCCGGCTTTCAATGTAACTCCATCCATCACTGTTGGAAATGAGCCAACAATCAGTTGGTCATACTGCTTTTCATGTTTTTCAATCATCACTTAACACCTCGTCTCTTATTGATAATTTCTGCAAGCTTACTTGCATTAGCTTCAGCATCTTGGTATTCATCACCAGTGGGGTCTTCAGGATCTACATCATTGACACCTGAGGTGTCGGCATCATTTTTTAGTTTTGTGCCAATGTTTTGCAGTTTTTGCTTGTTTGCCTTTAAAATTTCCATTGCTGCTTCAGGAGCAGAAATGAAAGTTTCATATTTAGCTTTATTGATTATCTCTTGATTGCTAGCATCAGCAAGTTCATCAAGTTCTTTAATACGAGCTCTTTCTTGCTCTACTCCCGCTTGAACAGCAGCTTGATATAATTCCGGATATTTTGCTTGTAATTCAGCTAAATCCTTCATTTCTTCATCCCCCTTGTTATCCTGTTTCACTGGTTCGTTTTTATTTTTTGGATTATGAACTGCTATTGAATTATTATTTTTTAGTAGCTCGTTACGTAATTTGTCTATCACAACTTGCGGTAGCATATGACTGCTATTCGCACTTGCTATTAACTTTGTAGCATTCTGGTCATCGAACATAATTTCATCAACAAGTTTAAATTCCAGTGCTTGTTGAGCATTAAACCAAGTTTCTTTATCCATTAGTTCGAATAACTGTTCTTGAGTCATGCCACTCTTAAGGATGTAAGCATTCGCAATTGATGCATTAACATTTTTGAGCCAGTCTGAGCCATGTTGAAGATCACGATAATCTCCAAAAACAAGTGCAGATGCGTTGTGGATCATAATTTGTGCAGTGGGAGAGATTAATACTTTTTTCCCTGCCATAGCTATAACAGATGCTGCACTTGCAGCAAGACCAACGATTTTTACAACCACATCTCCCTTGTAATCCTTTAGCATTGTGTAAATCTCTGATCCAGCAAAAACTGAACCCCCACCGGAATTAATAATTACCTCAATGCTTTCTCCATTTGATTCTTCTAATTGTTCGTTGATCATCTTTGGACTTGTTGCTTCCATGCCTAACCAATCATATATCCACTGATCGTCATCTGGCACAATTACACCTTTTACGTGAATTCTTCGAGGCATGTGATCACCCCCTTTCTAATCTTCTTTTGTTTCATCTAAATCTAATGGACTTTGTGACGATTGATTGTTAGAAGTTAGACCAGCTTGTTTACGCAGTCTTTCCTCTCTTACTCTTTGATTATGATTTCTCTCGAAGTCTCCTCCGGTGAGCTCCGCGGTTTCCCTAGCACGAGTGCTAAATCCTTCCTCGACGCGAATTTTTGCGGCGTTGACTTCTTTCAATGGATCGATTTGGCCCATTGTTGGACCATGCCATTCAGCGCTTGTATAGGCTTTTCGAATTAAAGGATCGTCAAAGAATCCAGGAGCCTGTATTCTACCTTTGGCAACCGCTTCAGCAAACCACTCTTCGTAAATTGGCTGACAGAAATCTGCTGCTAACCAAGAACGGCGCATTCTAAACATTTTCCAAGCTTCTAATAATGCTGCTCGACTTGCAGAATAAGATGCGGTGAAATGTTTTACCAAAAGTTCATATGGAATTTCAAGTGCTGCACCGACTTGGCGTATAATGGCTGTAACAAATCCGTCAAACGCTTGATTTGGTCTACCAGGATTAGCAACATTGATATCCTCTCCTGGTGCAAGGCCTATAATGGCACCATTTCCTAATTGATAGGCACCTTCGTCTAACCCCTGAACTTGTTGGTTTGGATCGATTGCTTGGCCCAATGGATTATCAGGTGTTTCTGATTTTATGAATACAGTGAACATACCTGATACCACTGCAGCCATCAGCTCGGCTTCTGTGTATCGGCCAAGTTGTTTGAGAGCCTCTATGACAGGTGCTAGAATTGGAACTCCTCGTCTTTGTTCTGGCCGCTCTGATTCCATCAAATGAATAACATTACGACGACCTGTTTCTTTACCGAATGCTTCAATACGTACCCATTCTCGTTTACCGCCACGTTGACTGAGTGGATGACGATTTACAAAATGGTATGCGACGATTTCCCCTTTTTCGTTTAGCTCAACTCCACCTAAAATATCTTTGTTACGATCTGCATTCGGAGGGTTGCAACAACGATCCGCTTCAATTAGACGTATTCGTAAATCATATACTGAATTAGGTCTTTCCCACATAGGCAGTAACGCAAAACAATCACCTGACATCAACTGCGATAAAAAAGCAAGTTGTTGAAGTTCATAGAAATTGTGTTGTCTAGCCGCATCACAATCCAATGAATCTGCCCATAAGGAAAATTCCCTTTCAATCGTCCTTCGGAGCTGATGTTCTTCTTCTTCAGATAGTCCCAAATATTCAGCATCGATCGTTGGTTGTAGACGTAATCCGGTTCCTATCACATTAGTCCTTGCTGTTTTCAATGCACCCGTTGCAAGAGTAGCCCCACCCATGAAAAGATCGCGAGAACGTTGCCGTAAAACATCAAGGTTATCAATGATATCCTCATCCGGAGATCCCCCACTCCATATCCAACCAACGAGTGACTTTTTCGTTCTACTCGCTCCATGATTCGAATATCCACTATTCAATACTTGAAGTTTCTGCCTTGCAACTGTACGTTTTAAAGCCCAAGTTGGTGATATAGTGGCAATTGTTTTGTCTAAAAGGTTCATATTCATAGGTCACGCGGAACAACGCGCAAAACACGGGCTCCTGCTCTTCCTTTTTCAAGTCTCTCAACTTCTCTTCGCCAGAAGTTGATTCTCTCACGGATATTTGCTAGGTCAGCTCTAGTAACTTCTCGAGTTCCGATTCTATATGATTGGCCTGATGCTACTGCTATTTCTGCTTGTAGCCAAGTGTTTAAGTGCATTCTGGCTTCTTCTAATTCCCATGCCGACATTGTTCCTTCACCCCCTTTCAAATACCTCTACTTAAAACACGACGCCTTGGTGTTGGAGTCGGAGTTTTTACTTTAATTAATTCAGGTCCTACATCAGCTAGTTTATTTAAGTCTGGATTTAGGATCTCTAGTGCTGCAACGTTGTAAACACGGAGGTCAAATGGCTCGTTTCTTTCACGGATCTTGACCCAATCATAGTAAGCCACGCCCATTCGCTTACGCAGTTGCTTCTTTTCAGCGGTCAGACCACGAAAGTAGTCAAGCGAATAACCACGACCAACCGGGAAGTGGCAATATCCTGGTCCCAAGTGTTCGACCTTTAGATCTCCAAACACCTTCGCCTTCCCCTCGTCAACTCCTAATCTGAATAATATCGCCTGCTCACGCTGGGTTTTGCTGTGCCCGGCGATCAGTGGGATATATTCGCCGTTTTTTGACCCTTGCCCCTTGATAGCAAAAATGCGCCGGTGAACACGCGGCGCACAAAAGCGATATACTTCAGTTGTAAAGTGACCACCTGAGTCTATGCAGGTAATGGCAATACCGAGCCTTTTACCATCCTTTTTCGTCCAAGTGCGGGACAAGAACTGGTCGAGTTCGTCCCATATCTCGTTCTGGCGTAAATCGCCATATATGATGTGATACTGGATCCCCCAAGACTCTTTTCCAACGCCCCAACCCATTACCTCAATCTCAAAACGATCATCTTGTACATCAACTGCAGCGGTCAACACGCTCACCTGATCTGGTACTTCGGCTTCGTATTCCTCGCAACGCTCGAATAACGCTTCTTCCTCTAGCTTCTCTCCAATCTCTTCCCAGGTTTCACCCAAGACGGTGTTAGTCCATGCTTTGAGCGATTCGGTTCCTTCTCGATTCGCAACGAGAAATTGCCGGACGATATCCGACCAATTGGACCACGGACTGACAAATTGGTTTAAATGAAAACCACGGCGAAATGAATGTTTTTTCTGCGCAACCCATCGCCCTTTGCCTTGTTTCCACTCCTTCTCCGTATGCATCGCGCCGCATTCTTTACATACATAATGCACAGAATCGATTACAAACTCACCATCTTCAGTTTGGAGATATTTGAATCTAAGGCGATCGTTCCATCTGATCGGTTGGTATTCTTCGCAACTTGGGCAAGGCATATGCCATTCCTCGGCGGTGCTATCATTGTAAAGTTGCTCAATGCGTGAGATCTCTTTTAAAGTTGGCGTCGATACAAAGACATGCTTTCGATTGAAAAACGTCTTTGTTCGTTGTGTAGCCAGTGTAATCGGATCGCCTTCCTTACCCGCGCTAATAGGATAGCGGTCAACTTCATCACAAAGGACGATCCGTATCGGACGACTGGATAATGATGCAGGGGAATTAGCACCAACAATTGCAATATATCCCCCAGGGAAAGCCTTCTCTGAAATCGTATTGCTACTATCTCGGCTTTTGATCTCAGCCACCTTTCCGCGTAATTGCGGGCTTGCTTCAATCATTTCACTCAATCGATTTTTCGAAAATGTTTCGATGAGGTTTTTGTTAGGCAGCATGAACAGGATAGGGCATGGATCATAATCAATGTAATAGCCGACCATGTTCAGTAAAAACTCCGTCTTACCCACTTGCGCCGATGCCATTATCACAACTTCCTGCACGTCTGGATCATTAATGCTATCCATAATCTCTCGTTGATATGGCGCGCGATCTGTTCGCCACGGACCAGGCTCTGCGCTCGTCTTAGTGGTCAGTACCCGATATCGATCTGCCCATTCGGATGTCGTCAGCTCTGCTTGCGGTGCCCATTGCTTGTATAACCTCTTGAATAAGGTGACAGTCTTTTCAGCAATCATTTAACCCAGCTCCTGGCTAGGTTCGTAGTTCGCTAATGATTCAAGCACCGCGTTAATCTCTCGCCGTAACTCTCGCTCAATAACTGTTCTTGGCTCTTGATCCAACTTAGGTGCAAGCTTCGATGGTATGGCCTGCAGCTTTGTCTTAGTCGTGAGAATTAAATCAGAAACAAGCAACTCAACATCCTTTGCTAAATGCAATTCGCCGCGCAAACGTTGAAGTTCGAGCGCAGCGCGTTCTTTCTTCAAGCGCTCGTGCTCTGTTTTTTCGTCAATATATCGCGGCTTATTGTTATCTTCTTTGCCCCCCATTACATGCTCTATATAGGCCTGTATAGCATCACTTAATACATATTTTCCACGACTAACTTGCTTCAAAACTCCTTCGTTAGTCAATTGTCTGATCCAACGATCTGATTTTCCAACAATGGCTGCTAATTCACCAGTTCCGATAATTGAATCTTGTATTTTTACTTCCGTTTTCTTTTTAGCCATCATCTCCCTCCTTACTTCCGTTTTTTCTTTGTTTATTTTTTTGACATAAATTCGAAGAGAAAAATTTTACAATTCCATCTTCACGGAAGCGGAACTATTTTTTTCGATTTGAAACTAGAGCGATTTCGGGCTCGCCAGCACCCGCATTAACGCCCATTTCCAGAAGGACCCGCTCCATTCCTGGATCCCCTCTCATTTCACTAATGCTATAAGGTTCTCTTTTAAGCCTTTAGAAATCTTATACTTTCGAATAAATCGTTCAGTAATTTCATTGTGATTTGTAGGCTTATAAACTCTATATAAATCTAAATACGATTGTTTGATTAGATCCCAACTAATAAATCTATTCTTTTCATCTAACCAATCAATACGTTTCATAATATCACCTCATAATAAAAAGCCACTCAATAGAGTGACTTAGAGTGACTTATTATCAATTAATCAAATTAATAAACTCCTCCATAATCACAAGTATTGTGATTATAAATGAAATCTATTGTTAGCGACATAGAATATATTATTTATATTTATTATTTATATATAGATATATATATTCTTATCATTATTGTTTATAGATACACCCTGTACCCGATGCTGTACCCCGACCTGTACCCGTAGGTGTCTCCACTTAGAAACATTCAAATAGCCAAAGCCTTGTCATTATTGGGTTTTAGCCACGTCAAAGGGTGTCTACACCTAAGGTACTTCTTGATGGTGCCATCTTCGAAAATGTTGCCCATATACAAATATAAATTAGACAACAAAAAAGCACCTCATTGGGTGCTATTTGAACATTAATTTAATAGACTTCAAAGAGTTTTCTTCCCCAAGTTTTAATTTTTTTAATGTTTTTATATAACCTCTAACAATTTCATCTATTAATTTATTTTCAACATTAACTTTTATACTTGTTGCCTCTTTCCATCTAGGATCATCTTCTGATAGCGATTCTTCAAGATAAATCAGCATTTCATACTGAGAAATACATACTAGTAAATTTGCACTAGCTAACCCCTTGTTTGTTTCATTGATAACTTTCAAGAAATTTTTTCGATCCATTATTGATAATGTCTCTTCCTTTTCATCATTCGAAATTTCATGTTTTCCGTCCGCTTTAAATTTTACACTATTCTTGATTGTTTTTTTTACAAGGGTTAATATAGGAAATTCATCTCTTTTGAGGTGAGGTAATATAACTTGTCTAAATTGTTCTTGCTTAACTAAAAACACAAAAAGAGGTGCATATACTTCGTTTAATCTTCTAATGTAAACATCTCTATTTTTTTCGTAAAAGTACTTCCTGACACCAATCACTGCAGTAATTAATGTTGCTATGACTCCTATTAAACTTAGAGCTCTAATCACTAAATCCAATGACCAAACCCAGTTTTGAGACGGAATTGTATTTATCCCTTCTACCAATAACATAATAATCCCTCCATATCTTTCACATTCAACAAGAGGAAAGATTATCCTGCTATTGATTCCAAAATCATATAAGCCACCCCTTACTCCGGCGGGTGGAATGCCGTCCCGATCCAATCCTTACCGCTGGGATCACGGTACGTGGAGGCGGAACCATAAATATGAACAAATGATATTGGGAGGTTTTCACCTCCGATTTTTTTTGATTTATTTGGTGGTGTGGCAGTAGGGAGCATTAAGAAAGCCTCTTCAAATAATCAGAAGAGGCTTGACTTATTTTTACTGCGATTTTTTCTGATGTTACAAGCATAACCGGAAAAAATTTATGCGACACACAAATTTTTTCTAATCTTTTTATAGAATTCTTCCAAAAATTTTAGTATATAATTAAAACATGACTACATACCAAAAGCATTAACCAAAAGAAAGTGAGGGATGGCTGGTGACTTTAAGCGCGGCACAAAGACTGATCCAGGAGTACGGAATTAAAAATGTCATCAACTATCTGCGGAAATCGCGCCAAGATGAGGAGAGAGAACGTAAAACCGGGGAAGATACATTGCATGAACAAAAAGTGCTCATGGAACGTGTACTCGAAGGGTATGGAGTTCCCTATGATCAGGAACCAGAGATTGGTTCTGGAGACAAAATATCTTCTCGTCCAGTTTTCCAAAAAATCTTAGAAGATATTAGAAATGATAAGTACGATGCAATCGCTGTAAAAGAAATCTCTCGTATGGGTCGCGGTTCGTATACCGACATGGGGACCATCTATGATCTGATAATTGAAAAGAGACTTTTCATTATCACTCCGTGGAAGATCTATGATCCTAAAAATCCTGCAGATCTGCGACAAATACGCTTTGAGCTGTTTATGAGCCGCGAGGAGTTCGAGACAACCCGTGAACGCCTTACTGGGGGTCGGTATAATGCAGCAATCGAAGGGAAATGGGTCGCCGGTAAAGCGCCATTCGGATATACATATAATCCGAACACGAAACGTCTGGAGATCAACGAGGAAGAGGCAGAGGTCGTTAGAACGATCTTCGATTTTTATGTAAATGGCATTATTGTCGATGGTAAACGGAAGCAAGTCAGTTTCCGAGCTCTAGCATCCTACTTGAAACGTATCGGGATAAAAACTCCGAACGGACGTGATGAATGGCATCCGGTACGTCTAAGAGAATTTCTTTCTAACGACAGATATATTGGTCGCATTCGTTTCCGTACTACACAAAGAACTGCTGACGGAAGACAGATTCCAAGGCCAGAAGATGAACACATAATTGTTGAAGATGCACATGAGCCTATCATTGATCCCGATACATGGGAACGCGCGCAGGCTAAGATTGCAGGCCGTGAGAGTATCCCTAGAGCACGTCTTGATTTTGACCCATGCGAACTAGCGGGACTCTGCGTATGTAAAAAATGTGGCCGGAAAATGGTTAGACAGTATAATACGCAACATTATAGAAAGTCAGATGGTGAAATTTCAGTTTACCGTAAAGAATTTCTCTGGTGCACCACATCTGGTTGCACATTTGTGAAATATAGAAACATTGAAGAGGATCTGCTTGAAGTATTGAAATATCTTCGGGAGTTGGATGATGAACTCTTAAGATCCCAACTTCAGGTCGTTCTTGAAGATCAAAAGAATGAAAAGGGCATGAGTCAAGAAGATATGCAAAGGCATATAGAAATGCGTCGTGAAGATTTGAAGCGTAGAATGAAGTTCATCTATGAAAAGTATGAGAGCGGGATCTATACAGATGAAATGTTTTTGGAGCGGAAGGCAGAGGTAGACCGGGAGCTTGCGGAGCTGGAGAACATAAAAGTTGAATACAGCGAACCGAAGAAGAAAGAGCATATTGATCCTGAGATAGTCAGAAAGAATCTTTCTTCGATTTTGGAAGCATATCAGAAAGCTACTCACAAAAGTGATCGGAACAAAATATTGCGGGCAGTATTTGACCATGTTGTTGTGGAGGTTATCGAGAAGGGACGCGGGAGAAAGCAAGCAAAACACGTGATTTATCCAGTTTTAAAATTCAATTTGCTTCGATCAGAATTTTTGATATAATGATGACATGTTATATTCATCTGCAGAGATTAAGGCAAATCTTCCCGCTTTAAAGTTACCTTCTTGGGTAAGTGAAAGCAGGTTCCACAAGAATTTTTCATCACACTTTAACATCTCTTGAAATTCCATAATGCCTCGATTTGCTTTGTTTAACTCGCCATCAAAGCGATATGCTCTTGGATCCGATTCAGAGCCATATTCGGTAATGGTGGAGAAATCAATGCTGCCTGTAAGATCGGCAATATCCTGCGATTTTGGGTCCGAAGGACTAAATGTACCGATGCCGATCCGGTTGGTTTCCGAGAATAATACCCGTTCTATGGTAAATCCATTAATATCCCCGTTAAATTCCTGTTCCAAGCGCAAAGTGCAATACGGACATAGATTTCCTTCGATGCGAACTCCATACTCTTGCTCAAACTCATCACGCAATTGATCTGGAATGAGATGAAGAGGTTCCTCGTGCATATCTTAACTACACCTAAATTTCTCTTCTTTTTAGCATTATATTAGCCTAGTCAATTGACTAGGCTAGGCTTATCTTAGTTAAAAGGTCCAGAAGTCTTCTGGCTTAATATTTTCTTTTCCTGTAAGCTGTTTGAGTGCTGCGATCAACGCTTTCTTAATTTTTCTCGTTGGTTCATATTCATCATAATTACATACTTTCCTTAAAGTCTCTCTACTTATCTTAGTAATCTCCCTCACTCTTTCTTGACCACCATATCCAAGATGATCATCGATATATTTTCCAAACTTACTTCTCGTTTTGAACAAATCAATAATCTCCTTTTTAAAATTCTTGCTCATAAGTCTGGACAAAGAATGAGAGATTTAATCATATCTTTGCTAAAAAATTAGTAAAGTTAGACAATCCTCTTGGCATAGCCTACTACCAAGGTATCTACCAAGGTTTCTACCATTGTAGTGTTACCTAGGTTTTCACTCGGTCAGACGAGACAGAACAACATTTTGTAATTCTGTTTAAAGCGGAGCGATCGAAGTGAAACGAGAAAGCGAAGCGAGGGGTGATTCATGTGCTTTTTGAAATTATTCTATACAAAACATCGATAGTCCTAAAATGGGCTTTTGCAGCATCTCTGGTTGGATCGGCAACGTATATCGCATATCAATCAATGCCAACGACTCGACTGCGAAATAAACTCCAACAATGCTTTGAGGCTGGTGAGATCCATTTGGGAAGTGTAAAGACGAGGAGAATCTTCCCTACGATCCAAGCAGTCAAAATCTGCAACGAAAAAATTGACCTGATATTTACTCTTCCACTAGGCCTTGATCCCAAAAAGATACTAGAAAAAGAATGGTTGTTTAAGCAGCAATTCGGGGAGAATATCGAACTTCACCAAGAGAACAAGAAGTTCACTTTATCCGTTATACATTCGAATCTTCCTCTCGTCTATAAATACAACTTTGAAGAAATCGAACCGTCCATCGCGGATCTGCGCTTGCCGATCATTTCGGGTAAAAATCGAACCGGTTTAATAGCATACGATATGGTCGAACATCCTCATCTACTCGTAGCTGGTGAAACAGGTAGTGGTAAATCAACTCAGTTACGCTCCATTATCACCACATTGATCAAAACAAAGTCTCCAGAAGAACTGGAATTGTATATGGCCGATATGAAGCGTTCTGAGTTTCACTTATTCAAACGAGTACAGCATGTGAAAAGCATTGTTAACGATGCATACCTATTAAGTCCTGTTTTGAAGAAGCTGAAAGCAGAGATGACTAGGCGCGGAGATCTCCTTGACCAGCATGAAGTAGCTCATGTGGACGAATTACCTTTCCAACTCCCCTACATCATCCTTTGCATCGATGAAGTAGCCCTACTCAAGAAAGAGAAAGAAATTATGGCAGCCATTGAGGATATTTCTGCTATCGGCAGAGCTCTTGGAGTATTTCTGATTCTTTCCATGCAACGGCCTGATGCAGACGTATTGGACGGAAAGCTTAAAAACAACCTAACAGTCAGGATGGCTTTTCGTCATTCAGATGCTATCAATTCGAGGATAACAATTGGCTCAGGTGATGCGGCAGAGATAAAACTGAGCGAACGAGGAAGGCACTTTTTGAAGCATGAAGAGTTGAAGTTGGTTCAAGGGCCATATCTCTCTATTCCGGAAGCAAAAAAACTCTTGGAATCATTCAAAAAGGATAAGCAAGAAGAGATAACTATCCAGGAAGAGTGTTCAGAAGGGCAACAAGAAGAAATCATTCTGGGGGTGTTGGATGATGAGATCGCGTGACCGTGCTATTATTGAAGATCTGCAACGCTTTCGGTGTATGACTAGGGATGATATCGCCGAGATCCATTTCAAAGATGTTAAATCGAAGGTGAACTCCACGAATACTGTTTTAAAGCGATTACGGCGAGATGGATATGTAGAAGTGAATACTGAGAAACGTCCATTTCTTTACTTCCCTGCTCCATCAACCATGAAAAGAGACAGTCAGAAAATCAATCATTTCTTGGCCATCGTGGACTTCTACCGACAACTGTTGAAATATGAACCGCCGCGACAATTTAAAGTAGAGCCAAAATTCGGCAAAGAGTATATGGAGCCAGATGTGTTCATGATTTGGAAAGCCGCGCCATTCTTTGTAGAGATACAGAAAACAACATATTCAGATCGTCAAATGAAAGAGAAGATGGCTAGATACGAATCTTACTTTTACTCCGATGAATGGAAACTGGAGGCATGGCAGCCAAGAGATAAAAAGTACTTTCCAAATGTATGGATTATAGGGGAAGCTCAGTATCGCTTCGATAAGAAACCGTTTCGAATCATCCAAACTAAAAATGTTGAAGAGTTTTTAGGAATGTTAAAAGCCTAGTCAAGTTTAGACTAGGCTTATTTACAATAAAGTTATTACTTATAGCTTTTAAAAATTTCAATAATCTTATCTTTATCTGGATGCTCATCTGCTCTGACGAGCATGTAATTTCCATTCATTACACACGGAACCTGAAAACCAGACATCTCGAACGTACCGTTATTTGTCGCTGAATCGTAAATTTTCTTTCCATCTTCGGTTAAATTATTTGGATCAAACTCGTATATTTCAATCAAGGATCCATTGAGTTCAAACTTCCTTCCGTCTTTAGCTCCAATCATATCAAATGCAATGGTTTGATAGTCCCCAACGGTCATTCCAGCTTCTTTAAAAGTGTCGACGATTCCTTCAAGACCTTTTGATGTTTGATTTCCTCCTTGTTCTTCTGAAGTATTCGCTGTGGGTACATCTGTCGCAGTTCCAGAATCATTTTTGCTTTGGTCATTAGAGCAACCTAACAGTAAAAAAAACATTGCGAGCATCATAGTAGCTAAAATAAGTAATTTTTTCATTTATATCCCCCTTATGGTAATATTACTAGAATATATTACCATAAATCATTAAATTAGTGTTGTATTTTTATTGAGATTATATCTTCTATCGCTATCCAATATATGCGGTTGTGCGAGTCCAAATAAATGAGTTCAATGGGGTTGCCGATCATCATATATCTCTGGAGTTCGCGGTTCATGAGGATCACTCCATACAGAACGTTTGTTCTTATTATATGCGAACAATAGTTCTGTATGCAAGAGGGGAAATGTTGGAGTGTTTTTGGAAGAAAATAAAAAACCTAGTCTGATGACTAGGATAAATTTACTTCATTTATCAATAACTCGATTATGCATAACTTCTTCTTGCAGGAATCATCTGTTTCGATCTAATCTGTACGCATAAACAATCTATTATTTGCAAATCTTCAGGATGTAGATATGTACCTTTTCTAAGTGATACCGAAGCAACGCTATCCTGGCCTTTAAAATGTGAAGCAATCCTTTCTGCGTCCTTTCTTTTATGCCCTCTTGATAATAGATATATATTTTTTATTCCTTGTCTTAAGCCAATATTAACAGCTTTAATATACGGCTGAGTACCTTGAATGGCTATTTTTTCATCTTTTGCTACTATAACAACTAGAAGGCTAAATAATCTAGTTCTATATTCTAGGGGAACCTCTTCATCTTTTTCTCTCGTAGCAATTCTATGTAGGAAATTAATAAGGCCAGTTACTTCTTCGTATAATAATCCAGTTTTCTCTATACGCGGGAATAATAAATTACCCATTTCTATTAGTTCTGGAAGAAGAATCTGCGTGAACATTGAGTTATTATCTAGTGCCACTAAATCATCGAATTTTTCTTTTACTTCTGGTTTTTCTTTGAAAAGTGGGATTAATATTTCAGTATGTAGATAATTTAAAGCATTACTGTCTAATTTTTCCACTAATCGTTTGGTTACTAGCAAGTTTGATGATTCTAGTATTTCTTCTGGTAAATATTGTTTTGCAGATGTCAGTAAACCTTGGCGAACAAAACCAAGAGTTGCAGCTACAAGTGTACGACTATTATCATCATGGTAATTTAATCGGAGAACTACTTTGTTTTTCTTTATAAATGCATCCTTACTTAAGTCCTTGACCCAATTAATATGTGGTTCGAATGGTATTACATCCTGTCCAATTTCTTCCATCAACTTTTTGCTTTCTTGATAGATAACGGTTTCAAATTTACCTTTTACAATACGTCTCCGAATCCATTTGTAGAACGGCACTATAGAAAATAAAAACAAGCGAAACCTATCAAATGAATCCTTGCCACCAATAGCCCAAATTACAATAGCTACCGGAATTACCCACCAATAATCTAAAACAGGAATTGATTTAAAAAATTCCCACCAAGAGAAAGCATTCGATACCTGAGGAGGGAGTTCATTTACTAATCCAACCATGAGTTATATTCCTCTTTTTATTAATGAATGGTAACAATTAGGTTTATTGCAGCATAGTTTGATTTCCTCTTTATAAGGATAAACAGATATTAAATTCTCAAGTGTTACCGTTTCGTTACAAAATTCACATTTTAGATATCCATCATTTAATGAATCTAAGATGCCTATAGAGTTTAAAAAAATTTCAAGATCCTCTTCATATACAGCGTCAACCTCAAATTTCGGCATAGTTTGATATTTCACTCCTTCTTCAATTAAAAATTGACGGTAATTTTTCTTAATATTCTTAAATATATTTAACATTAAATTCTCCACCTGTCAATATATAACTTCTAAACTTTTACCATCTTTAACATATTTATGAGAAAATAAACAAAATAGCCCTTCGAATACACTAGTCGAAGGGCTCAATTTACTATCTATTCCGCACATTCTGCACGGAGTAAAAGCCACCAGCAGCAAGCCCCGCCAAGCCTCCAGCCCACAACAATTCCCACACGGACAATTCTGGTGAGAATACCACATATGCCGGGCCAAGGACTAGGCCGATCAGCACAGGAATCAGCGCGTAGTATTTCTCTCTCACATACTGCTTAACCACTTGAGTTAGACCGGCGATGATGGGCACTAACACGCTCATGACAACGAGAACATTTTCCATTAGATGATCACTCCTTTTCTGATGGCTAATCTTCTTGCAACGATCGTATTTAGCCAAGTCAATTCAGACACACTAAGCTGCTTCTTTTTGGCCTTCTCCACCCATTGCTTGTCCGTGATAACTTCATCCTTCAAGAGCTGCTCCAGCTCCTTAACCAGTTCATCCCACATCCAATCTGAAAGTTCCAACTTATCTTCACCCTCCTCTTTTGGTTTTTCCTCCTGCGGTTTCAACCTTTCAGCCGCCATCTGCTTAAACCTTTCCCACCCTGCCCAAGATCCTCCGTCATACATGAGCCGCGGGCATATCTTTCCACTCCAATCGTAGTGTCTGCGGAGCCGATCTACTCCCCAGCCTCGTTCACGAAGCAACCTTGCCGCCAAGTCTGCGGCATTTTCCAGAGTCTTGGCATAGTCTCCAGATTCGCAGATCTCGATTGATATTGAAGCCATATTCCCTCCACCTGCTCTTCTCCCATCTCCCGCATGCCAGGCAACTTCATTCAAAGGAAGGCATTCAATGGCCTCTTTTTCATCGACAACAATATGAAAAGATGCCTGGCGGTCATTGGACGGGTTGGTCAGCCAATTCCGCTCATTTCGCGCGGTAGATGTTGGATTCCCCGTGTTGTGGATCGTGATCGTGGTTGGAGTCATGGGGATGCCAGGACGACGCTGATAAGGAGTGGTGCATGGAATGTGGTCTACGGTATATTTCATTCTTACACCCCCTTCACCCAAAATGCGATAATCCCAGTGATGACAGCGCCTATCACCGTAGTGCCGAGCCAGAATATGATCTTGTCAATTTTATCGATCCGGTGATGTGCAGACTTGGTGCTTTGTAGAGCTTCTTGCGCGATCTCCTTTGCATCTTCCGCAGTTGACCTCACGTCTGTCATTGAATCAATCTTTGCCTCTACCCGAGCGATACGCTCCCGGATATCCGATAGCATTCGGCTCATCTCAAGTTCACTCATTCACCCTCACCCTTTCGTGACAAATAAAAAACACCGATCGGCTCGGTGTTTTAGATAGTTTTTATGAGTTTGTGTTGATAAATATTAGTTGTTGAACATTTATTGTCCTGCTTCTGGGTTTTCAATTCTTGTAATATTAAAATTATGACGTTCTAATAATCCGGATAATTGTTCGTAAAATCTGCTAAACCTTGCCCATCCTGCATAAATGCCTACTTTTTCGATCTTATTTACGTGATATCTTCCATCTTCGTCTATATATGCAATGTACTCATGTTCACCCATTTCATCAGTCAAAGTGAATTTATAACTTTCACGTTTATCAATCAGGCTGTGTTTGATTTCCTGCATTAGATTACTTCTAATATATCTTTGCATGCATTCATCTGCTAGATCCTGTAAGTATACATTTATAATAAAATCATCAGTCGCCTTTAGTTCATTTAATAGAAAGAGGCACTTTTCTTCATCTTTATTAATCGAGCTAATCACATAATCAATAGGAATTTCATAGTTTTTCCCATTGTAAGAATAATAATAACTTTTATTAGGTAATTTTCGCTGACTAAAAAATGTTTTTTTATCAATACTTAACATCTTAATCCCCCCTAAATAAACTTAATTTATAGTTTCGGGGATTATATAACTTTTCCTTCATAAATATTTGTTTTTCTTATTTTCACACCCTCTCATATTAAAAATAAAGCCCTTACACGTACTAGGTTATGAGCACCTTGTTCTTATTGTTCATCTAAGATGCTATAAACTACGTCACGTAAATTAAATAGATTTGGAACTTGTTCTCTAGTATAGTTACCTTCTTGCACGTTGCGCACCCAAATCTTTACTAATGCAGAATTTTCGTTAAATGTCATTAAGCATTACCTCCTTGGAGAGATGCTAATGCCATTGTGAGTTCGAGAATTGCTTGTTCTTGTTCTACTAATTTTTGGTTAAGTAAGTCGATCTCTGTTGGTGGAATATCTTCAAAAACAGGTTGATGAGGTGTCACTGATACATTTATACTTGTGACTGTCTTATTTGGTGGTGTCTCAACCCACATAAACGGTACTCCAACAGGTTCTCGTGGGGTTGGATTTCCGCTTTGTATAGACAAAATATATCCTTCATTATCGTATATAATTAGTTTTATTGACATATTAGCCCTCCTTTTTTATCAACCAACTGCGACCCATTGTATTTTTTCGATATAATGATAGTAATTAATCGTACCATTCCAAAACAATCGTACAATTTTATCTCCACTAAGTTGTAAATTAACACGTGAAATAACTCCCGAATAGTCTTGCCATGAAGGAACCCAAAATGTTAATCCACTCATACCCTCTGATTTTATCGCTCCTTGCAATTTCATTGTTATAGGTACTTGTCCTCCAGCTTGTATATCAGGGAATACACTGACATAGATATGCTTGGGGTTGAAACTAACAGGTATAGGTATAAGTATTTCTGTGTTTGCATATCCTATATTCTGGTTTACACTAGTTTCCCCACTAGCAAATTCTCTTTCATCATAGGTTGCTACCACTTTTCCATTTCCGTTGTGATATCCAGCGGGAATTGTGTAGCTTGCGCCTTTTGATGTTAAATTTATTGTGCCGACGTTTCCTCGGTTTGGCATTGTTCCACTTACAATACCGTTCTCTGTACCAATAGTGTATCCTGTCAGAACTTGTGCGGGTCCAGCAGTTCCATACTCACCCCCTTCACCCTGTAAGATAAAATTTACTCCGTCAAACCTGAGAGTATAGATTCCTCCTGCCTTTAAATTCCCTGCAGCTACATCGTTTCCGTTTGCTTTCTTGATCGGCTTTGCTCCCAATCCGTTTACGTTTAGCGTAGATGCTCCGGTGTTCTGTACGTTTATCTTCACGGCCAAAGCCATACCTTCTACATATGCGGTTGGCGCTGGATTCAGCGTTACTGCATAAGCATTTGCGGAGCCAGTGGCGACGGCGTAGGGCACGTGTGATACATAATCCCCTTTGTGCGTATCTACTTTCGCCTGCGCTCCTGCGGGGGTTTCGGCTCCAACGTCCGCTGCCGTCAGCACCACATCACCAGATTTTTCGTTTACCGTTTTTACTGGTGCTTCAGTAGCTAATAGATACTGAGGATGCGGATCAGGCTTTGCTTCGTGAGCATCGATTTTGGCTTGAGCTCCGGCTGGCGTTTCAGCTCCAATTTGTGCAGCTGTTACGTTATGCGGGTTGTTTTTGTCATTCACATGGCTATCAAAATCGGCCTTTGAAACAACTACCATCGAGCTATCCAAGACAGCGCTCACGTTTGGAGCATTTCCCACCAGGGTGATAATATCAATGTTTTTCTCAATCACATCCGGACCACCGCCGGCTGGAATGTACTCTGCACCTGACCCAGCATTGCCATAACAATACAGGATTTCCCCTACATCCGGGTCTTGTGCAAAAACCCCGATCTCTCGGAAATAAAATCCGGTCGTTATTTCTTGGTTGGATAAGACAGCACCGACGACGGCTTTTCCACCCGCTTGAGTTTTAAGCTTGGTGATCGCAAGTGATTTTTTTTCGCTAATCAATCCATTTAAATCAGGGATTAATTGGCCGCCGAGGTTGCCGTCACCAACACCAATGCGAGTAAAATTCAATCGTACGCCCGTCTGCGCTTTTGCCTGAAGAGCACGGCCTTTATTTGTGATGATTAGTCCTCCAAATGCCCCCATCTATACCACCTGCCTGATTGTTAAATTGTCCCCCGTGTGAAGAACGAAACCTGTGTAAAGATCCATATTTTCAGTCGACTCAATAACCACCGATTCGAGTCTGGAACGAAGATTTTTCACTGAATTTACTGCCATCGCTAACAAAGCGGCTTGCTCATTTGTCGCTGCAGGGTTATTCGTGACAACACGGAAATGATATGGTTGTCCACCATATTCAAACCACTCTTCAACGCGGCCGTCACCAAAATAAATTTCAACAACCCGCTGTACAGCAGCTGGCGTACCTCTGATTCGGCTCACAACCAGAGCGTCTTTAACCGCTTGCCGCTTGACTTCGATCGAGCTCTTCGCATCATACCAATCGATATTAAATTGCCACGCTAAAATATCCAGGATTTCTTCCGGCAACTCGTCGATTCGGGCGTACGTCAGTATGCCTTGTATCTCCTCCGCCAATTGGCGAAACTGATCGTTAAGTGCCGCGGAGAAACCTTGCACGTCCTGGTTATTCTGCATGAATTTCGTTTGAAGTTTGAGGAGATCCAAATTGGTAAGATCCATCATATCAGGCCCCCATAAGTGACGGTTTTAAGGTTCCGAAAAGCGACCTCATTCGGATTGATAACCGTATAGTTGGGGGACGTAATGACGACCCGATAAGCGCCGGCTGCGTACATTCTGGCAAGTAAATCATCCGGCGTAATCGCCCGCCCCAGCTTCGCATGTTGCCAGGCTTCGTACTGATCGATGGCTCCCCCTGTGTTCTCGATAGCCGCACGGATCGCAGCTTCTTCTGTTGACCGCTCCGCACTGATGTAATAGGTCACGTCAATGTCATAGTTGACCAAATTCGGTACAAGCACTTGTACATAATCAGTCAAGGGTCGACGATCATCAGCATTAACTTCGGCGAGGACTTTATCTAAAACGGATTGGTCCGGAAGTGCTCCATTCTTCATGAGGACGTAAACGTTCACTTCTCCCGGATTCGGTGATGTCACGGCCACATCGGCAATGTTGACGTCCGCGCTCTTCGCAAAAAACACATAGGCGTTGGTCGGCCCAGCTACGCTGAACGACGACGGAGCGATCCGCTGCCTTTCACGATATGCATCATCGCTTTCTCGATCGGCACCGCCTGTACTGGTATCAATGTTGGTAACGCTTGTGACAAATGGGATCGGGTCAACAATGTTGTTGATTTGTCCGGCCACGAAACCGTTATACTTTTGACCGCCCGCTGTCGATTTTGCAACCACATCGCCCATCGTTTCACCTGGAACAATATTCAGATCAGTAATCGTGGCAAAATAAATGACGCCATCAGGCGTCACTCGCGTTCCAGCTGGTATTGTCACTGTACTCGGTTGGATCGACGATAGAGTGAACCGCAATGTCACCTGCGCAGGTTGCGCTTCAAGCCGCGGCACACCGATCCTCTCTCCCAGAGCATCAAGAACATCACCTTCTGCAAACGGAAGGAGGTTCTGATTTCCGGTATAATTGATGTCGTTTTTCAAGGCGACGAGTACCGGAAGTAACTGCAGCAAGAAGATGCGTCGGGGATCACCAGGATAAAGAAATTGCCCTGTCATTTTCTGAAAGGCGTCTATCAATTCTTGTTCAATGCGCTGCGCATCCGCATCGACAAACTGAATGGGTTGAAAATCACTCATATTTCGATCACCACCTTAAAATTCAACTCTCCGTCCTCCGTCAACCCCAAAAACGTAACTTCTTTTACGGTTGCCCGCGGCTCCCGTTCTTCGATCACTGTATAGATTTGTGATGTGATTAGGGATATTGCTTCCAGAAGTGGCGCGTCAACAAAGTCTCTTCTTATCCCAAGCGTTCGATCATAAGCAACTTCGTATTTAAAAGTGTTAATTAAGGTGAACACGTTCTGTGAGATCTCCGCAACGCCACGCGCACCCCAATCCAGATTAGGGGTTTCCGATGAAACGATTACGACTTCCATAACCCTAATCCTCTCTTTCATTTCGTCTTGCCATCATTACGTTTGGATTATTTCTTTTTTCCTCTGCTTTGTTAGGTGGGTCATAGATATAATTGCTCGGTGGAAGGTTTAAACCTGATGAACTTGCATTTGCTAGACTACTATTGTTACTTTGAGCTTTCCCTGCGCGAATGTACTCCTCAAAATCCAATTTGAGCATCGCTCTTAGGATTCGACCCGTATTATCAATCTCTACATTGCTGACGGCGACCGACTTCAACAACCATTTGTTTTTGCCAAGCGGTTTGGTTCCAAGAATGAAAATATCCGGTTTAGTACTGGACTTGATCGCTTCCCACGATTCTATTTCCAACCGAACGTCTATGCCAAAGTCCGCCCTGAGAGGGATCTCGAAAGTCATCGTATTGAGCGATTCACCTTTGATATATGTGCTTGGCTTGTCTTTCAGTTTTTCCTGCGCTTCGGTTTCCAAGCTACTATTCCACTCCAACCCTGAAAATGTATATTTTCGGTTGGAACTGACTTGGAATACCTTCCCACGGAATGACGCAATCGGCATGGTACCGCCCCCCCTAACTAAATGCCGAGATGATCAGACCATCACTCATATTTGCGGAGAAAAATACTACCGCAACAAAATCATTGATGTTAATCGTCACATTTTTGGCATATGGAATATCAGCTGTCACGACGTTGTCCATATCTCTGAAAGTGACACGCGCAGTGCACTTGTTTGTGTCAATCGAGCTCACTTGTCCCTTCCGAATCATTCAGTACCCCTCCAATGGCCTTCGTAACGTCAATCTTGTTCTGTTATTAAGCAGATCGTGAACGAGACTGTCGATATAATACTTGCCGTCGAACATGCCAATACCCAGTACGTTGACGCATGATCCTGCTGCATAGTTGGTGTTTAGATTAATTGTGAGGACTCCAGTCACCATGTGCTTGTTATGATTGCGGAGGATCCCTTTCGCCCACCGGTTTGCTTCGGCTTGATTCGTCGCAAATACCTTTCGTTTGAGCGTTGGACCGTAAATGCCATCAGCAGTGTATTCGCCTTCGATATAACCATTTAAAGTTTGGCTTTGAACAATGCACTTTTGATAAACATCTGTGGACTTATCTGTGAACTCGAATTCCCCATTTATGTCATTCTGAAAGATGGTCCCCAGTTTAGTATCTGCAGTCTTTTGTTCTTCTTTTGCTTCGTCATATATGACTATATTGCGATCGTTGATTTTGAGAGCGTAACCTTCCAACATACAGCGATAGGCTAGGAAAGCAAAATCTGCTTCCTCTAACTGATCCACACGCTCATATAAATGATTAACTACGTTATATGTTTGAACTCTAAAACCATATCGTCCTGCAATCTCTGTCACGATCTCCATAAAACGGACGTTTTCCCACCCTTGCGATCTTGCTGTTTTGCTCGGCTGCGGGATCGATAAAGCTTTCAGACCGAACACCCATGCGCTTTGCGACAGCTCATCAATGTACATGACACCGGTGTCAAATCCTTCATGCTTTATTTGGAGTGTGTCATTTTTGGCAGGTTTCCATTGACTCCAAAGTCCATCTGTATCAGAAAATACAGCCGTTATGCTATCCGGAACGCCTCCGGCATTATCCTTGAGTCTTAAGGTTATCGGCTGAACGGATGACGTAATGTCCACACCATTATAGAGAATGTTCATGCGGATCCCCTCTTCCATGGAGGGAGCGATGATGGAGCCGTTTGTTCAATGATTGGAATTTTAAGTGTTTCCCCGCCCTGGAAAATCAAAACCTTTCGATATTCCGGATTTGCTTGTATGATCACTGAGGAGAGTTTTTCATTATTATAAAAATCCAGAGCAATGCTATCGAATGTATCACCGCCCAACGTAATGTACTCATAGTATCGATTAGGCAAAGCTCTCCCTCCTTTTTGCTTCCCACCAAGCATCAAACTGCGCAAACATATCGTCAGCAATGCTTCTCAATTTTGACTCTATTTCCGCACTGCTACCACCATTAATCACCGGAGCGAAAATAAATTGCGGACTTCCGCCACCCATCGGCTCAACACCAAGCATCCGCGCAGTCTGGTTAAGCAATCCAAGGCTCCTGGGTGTGCGTTTAATCGGGATCGCCATTTCTGGACCGGCTTCACCAAAGATAGATGGTTGTGTAGCCAGACCACCGCGAGCGAATGTCGGAATCTCAGGAATGTGGATCCCAAATTCTTTACCACCAATACCAGGCACCCAATCAGGGACCTTGATATTGATTTTGTTCAAACCTTTAATTAGGTAATTTATTCCCTTTATCGCTGTGTTCACAAATCCTTTTAGGATACCAAAAATTCCATCAAATAAAGAAGTAAACCATGAAGATATACCTGACCAGGCATTTTGAAATCCTGCTACCAATCCAGACCACAGATTCGCAAACCAACTGCCAATACCTTGAAAGAAAGGCAATACGTAATTTTGCCAAATGCCTACGACCCATGACGAAACTTGGTCCCAATTCTTCCATAACATTATTGCTGCAGCAACCAATCCTGCGATTGCCATAATGACTAAACCAATAGGTCCAGTGAGAAATCTTATGGCTACTCCAAAAGCTCTAGTTGCGAAAGCCGCAATTTTTGCGGTCACATTCCACACTTTTGTCGCAGCAGTCATAGTCCAGGTCGCAGCTGTGCTCGCTCCTTTTACGATAGCGTCCTTAATATAAAGCGACTGCAAATAGAGTGTGATTGCGGCATCTTTCATCTTAGTTATGCTGAACATTTTTTGAGCAATAGTGGCTAGTTTAGTGGCTGATTCATACACCGAGATAATTCCCAAGGTAGTTTTCCATAGCAACATCGCTCCCACGATGCCGATGATTATAGGTTTGATTAAGCTCCAATTGTCATATATAAATCGGAAAACCTTTGATGCAATGCTAAAGATGGTTACTAAAGCTGCACCAAAATTCGATGCAACGCGAATTGCTGTAGGAATGGCGGCAACTATCTTATCCACCACATTACTGATGGTGTTTTGGAATTTTTGTACCTTTTCCGGACTGTTCATGAAACTATCGATGAGTTGGTTGGCTTTTTGATAAAGTCTAGTAAAAGCCGGGAGAGCAGCACTCATGATTTTGGCAGATAATTGTTTGAAACTCTCACCGAATATCCGCTGTTGGTTGGCAAAACTGTTCTGCGTTCGCGCAAAGTCCCATTGGGCATCTTTACTCATCTCTAGCAAATAATTGTATCGCAACAACACTTGGTCTGCTTGGCTCATCTTTTCATATGCGGTTTTAATCCCCTTGGACAGCGCATATGCTTCCAAGTTCGCAACGGTCATATTAATACCTAGAGCTTTCAATGGTTCCGTTTCGCCTGCAATACCGGCCTTAATCTTTTCGAAAGCATCAGCGGCATCTAAGTTATAGAATGAAGCGAAGTCTCCAGCCAAAGCAGTTAAATTTTTACTCATCGTGACAAGATGCTTATTGGACACACCAGAACTCTTCATCATCGCTCCAAGTGTGCTTGCATACCGTTTAGCAGATAACTCGGATAATCCGTATGCTTTGAGAGCGGTTTTTGACCATTCATTTATTTTCTGGGCATCCTGACCGAATGTAACATCTACCACGTTTTGAACTTCCGTCAGATCGGAAGCAAGGTCGAGCCCCTTTTTTGCGGTCACAGTAAGAGCTGCACCGATGGCCGCGGTGCCTATAGCAACGCTCGTTTTCACTTTATCCCATGCGCTGGTTGCGATCCTTCCAAAAAAACTCGTTTCTTTGTTCAGTTCTCTAGTCTGCTTAGCAGCTGTGTTAATCGCATTTTTCAAACTTGGATCAATCTTTCCAGCTAGAATAATCAGCGCTTCCAGTTCCTTTTTACTTGCCACGGTTTAGATCGACCTCCTTCCGTTGACGTTCCGCCAAATCAGCCAGTGATTCATAAAAACTGATAAACTCAATCAGGCTCATGTTCATACATTCTGTTCTCGTACCAAAATGGTTGAACACGATCTGGGTTATGCATTTTTCAATGTACTCGTCGGTGATTATTCCTCCGAACTGATGAAGAAAAAATCTCGGACAAGTGCCTCGGCTTTCGATGCGTCCTTTGCACTCATACGTAGAACATCATCAATTTCAATAGACGCGTTTGCTTTCCGCACGGCTGCCGCAAACAGATACAAATGATAATCTGGATCCAACTCCTGGACAGAAACTACATTGCCGGCTTTTTTATAAGCTTTTGTAGCTTCAGTCTTATCGCGTGCCGTCAAATCCTCAAAGTTATACGGAAGCTCAGTTACTTGCTCCCCGTTAATATCAATCGGTTTACTCAGTTTCAAAACTTGCATTTTCATCTCTCCTTCAAACTTAATAAAAGAACAGCTCTATTGCAGAGCTGTTCTCAAAGCGGCCATATAATCGACGCCATTGATGACGTATTTGTAATTGAATTTGTCGATCAGCAGGACCTCTTTTCCATCTACAACCTTACGGAGGTGATAGATTTCAAACTCGCTGCTACCATCCGCACCAGCATTCACTTCCAATTTTCCCATATCGTATTTTTTGTTCACCCCGGTCATGAATACCTTGTTCTGTTGAAGTCCGACACGTACCTGATTTGAGTCGAAAACATCCGTGACCCAGACTACCTCGAACTTGATTTCACCAGGACGAGAAAGGATTGCATATTGCGGATTGTCTGCTCGATTGTTGACGGTGAATGTCATACTGCCGATCTGACCAAATGTAGGCATATCGACCTCACCCATGATGCCTGCACCCTTGATCGTGTCCGTCAACTTTTCAATGCTGGGGAGTTGGAGGTCGGATGAGTCATCGATCAATACCAAATTCCCCGATTGATCTGTCGCTTTAAGCTTATATTGGACCGTTTTGTTAGTGATTTTCGGCATTATGACTCACCTCCGAATAAGGTATTAATCCCTTGCGTGGTGTACTGTACTTTGAAAGTCAACGATTTCGCTACAGGCGTTGTCGTTGTCTGGATATCAAATACGAAATCACCTTCGACAATCGAACTGGTCGGATTGCTTGTCTCATTAAAACCGATCTGACCATACAGCAATTTGCCATCAGCAACCAGGCTATTGAGCCATGTACCCGCATCATTGAGAATGGTATCTACCTTACTCCGTGTAAGCGGCCCATCTACGTCCACCATGTAACGAGCTTGGAACGAATTCGTCAGATACATCATCATCCGAATGCTCGCATCAAACACATTTTTAGGGTCGATCTCAGCACCATATTCATAGTTCGCATTATGCGGACCCCATAATACCCAAATGCCTCCACGGAAAGTAAACGTTGTAATTCCATGTTGATTCAGTTCGTTGGCTTGAACTTCATCAAAATGGATCTCACCATCGGCCAGCACAGTAGAAGTGATATCTACTTGTTTGTTCGAAGGAGAAACATGCGGGGTATTGCCATTCATCGCATCAGTTTGTTGCATACGCAACACAGTGAGCGTTGATGCCCAGAACATGCGCCCTGCGCTTTTGGCTTTGGGCCAGCCGACTTTCAATCCGATGTCCGTGTACCCGTTTTCTTCTTTCCATGCGATTGCAGCAGAAATCGTTGCCGCACTGCTGTTCAGGTCGGCCACCACAAGTGCATCCCAATGACCATTGATTTTTTGCGATTTTTCCACCAAAGCCTCTTTGATCTCTTTAATATGGGACCAACCAGGCGCAGCAAGAATCGTCGGAATCATGTTATATGTTTGATAGACAAGATCGACAACAGCGATGCCTGTGCGCACACCGTCAACATTTCCGCCAATAATATCTGCATTTGTGACTTCGGTTACGTCCATCTTGTTAAACGTCACATCTACCGGATTAGGAAGCGTCTTGTTTGGCAAAGCAGTGATTTTCACGCGTCCATCTGTCGTATATTCAGTCTTGTAATCAACTCCCTGATCTTTGCCGATAATGGCGATGGTGTCAAGGACGGCAGGTTCATCCAGATAACCGACGCCATTCACGATCGGCACGGATGCCGTACTTGGCGACGAATGCACTTCCGGATCCATGATGTTGATCAGCACGATAGGACCCATAGGCTGAATCCGGTTTTTGAAGTGAGCGTAGACAGCCTCACATAAAGTGAAAGTCTCCCAATCGTCAGAATACCCAATCTTCGCCTTCGCTTCTTCAAAACTATTAACGAGAATCGGCACGTTAATTGCTTTTTCGGGATTCTCCAATAGTTGAACAGGGGCTGTCCCTATATATACTGGTAAAGTTGCAACTCCAGCCGGTGGCAGTGTATCCGTAGTAGGCACCTGCACACCATAAACACCGTGCATATAAGGCATTAATTATCACGCCCTTTCTTAATCAAGAATATAATCAGTTCGTTCAATATAAGGGAGATTGGCAGCTGTTGCCCGAAACGTGAGCCAACCAACCCAATAACCAACTGGTTGCTGTTGATACATCCCCCATCGGAACGGCTTTTGCGCGGCTGTTTTGCCGCCATCGATGATATACATGGAGGCGAGCTGCTGCCGGCAGATGAAGATCAGATTAAGCAGATCTTGGTATCCCTTGAAATCAGGGATCAGGACGCCCGGCTTCGGGTACAGACCGGGATTGTAAACGACGAATGTGATGCGGATATTGATTCCTGCATCGTTTCCGTCGTCCTCACCTTCGTCCATTCCGATTACTATGGCTGGGATCGCGCTTTTAAACCCATCCGGAAATTGCATCGGCACATCGTCCAGCTGATTCGGTGGTGGTAGCCAACCAATGAACACGTTCGGGTGCATAAGCCGGTATTCCCTGATATCGTCGTCATTGGGCACCATCAGCTTGATTTTCGGGCTAACGTGCTGCTCGCAAAATGACTGAATCGATTCCAAAATAACGTTATCGATCATTTGGCGCCCACCTTCTTCAACCGATACTCGATTTCATGTTCAATCCGCTCGGCCAGCTTCTTGTTCGCCTCAGCTTGGATCTCGTCCATGACGTCCAGATTCTCAACCATTTGGGTCGGGGAAATCGTCCGCAACACGTCAATCGGATACCGGCTTTTTCTTTGTCTGCGGAAAATGTGAGTGTTCCCATCTGGCGACTTTTGAGGGAATGCTCTTGGATTGCCGCCAACCATCTTGTATCCAGCAGACTTTTTGATCTTTACTTTTGCAACTTTCGATTTCGATCCCAAACCACCGGGGAGAAAACGGGCAAGTGTGAATCGACGGCTGCGAATACGGATATATGCTCGTGGGCGGCTGAAAGTGGCTTTATTTTTTGTCATAGAGCTTTTAATTTCCTTTTGCGTAACGTTATAGTATTTCGTCACGCTCCGCCCAATACGAGTATAAACATGGTCCATCGTTCGATTGACCGCAGACACGAAAGCACCCGGCATTTGTTTTTCAAAACCTGCAAGCCCCTCTACAATCTTGTTAATTTGAGAGGTGTCGATTAATACCTTACTTCCCACATCTCTCACCCCGGTTTTGATTGAGAGTGATCTCATATACACCAGCGTTCTCTTTAACATCTTCAATGTACATGAGCTTGTTTTTAAAAATTTGGGTTTCCCCCACCCGCGGAACCTTCGAACCATATTCAGAAACCGGGATGTAATACAAAATCATCCCGGTTGTTATTCCGCCATATTCTTCTACCCGTTTTTTCAGCTCATCCTGATCGATATAAACGACTTTGGTCTGCCCATCTATTATCACAGTCTCGCAAAACTCGTCCGGGTTAAAGAATACCTTCGCTAAATCCTGAGTCGCGTAGTCTTTGAATTTCATCGCTCTGAATTGCCCTCTATAGATTTTGCGCCTATTCCGCGTCGACGATCAGTTCGTCAGCATCGAGATCCGGAATAGCATTGTCGCCCAAATCTTCATTTGTATCCTCTGAGCCGTCCGAATCTTCTTCCGTCTCTGCAGAGGTCGTTGACTCTACCGCTTTCCCCGACTTTGCCGCCCTTCTCGATCTTGCAGAACCCCTCGACTTCTGTGTCTCCCCGTCTTCTTGGGGTGCAGAAACGTCATCCGATTCTGTGATCGAGATAACTATCCCTTTACGGATGAGAGACTTCATTTCGTTTTCGTCGGCATCAAAAACGGAGCCCTTACGATATAGGACTCCCTTATGCCGAACATAACCGCGTATGACTTCATATCTCATTCGCAGTCATCTCCCTCTTATGAAGTTATTGTATTGATGACAGCCCAGGACGCGAGATCGAATGGCTTTGGAATCGGACGGGATTTGAGTACCAGCGATTTCGTGTCCGAATCGCGGTTAACCGTCACTTTGGACACACGAGGCGCCTCAACCGTGACGAAATTAATGCTGTCCTCTGGAATCAACGTGATAGCGCCATACAGCATTTCGCCGAGGTCCCGCGCTCCGACAATCACCTTGTTTGGCTCGATGTACGGTTTAAGGCTATCCGTTGTCTCGTCGTAGTACCATGCAAGGTACTGATACAGATCGACGCCGATGCCAGCCAGGCGACCGAGGTAAGCGTACCCGTTGCCATTTTGCAAATTCAACTGCGGGTTGTATTCGCCGAAATAAGCATTGCGAACATCGAGCAGCTTGATGATTTTCTCATTTTGCAACAGCCTACGCGCTGCTTCTTCACCCAAAACGGCTACTTCTGGATTGTACCCTCCCTGGCGAACCAAATTGGCGGCTTCCTCCAGATTGGCGTACGGATCTGCACCTGATTGATTCCATTGCTCCGAACCAGTCAGATTAATGATGTTTTCGAATCCGAAATCGATCGTATCAGTACGCACCTGTGTAGCCGAATCGTCCACGTAACCGGTCACGGTCACAACCCCGGTTTGCATCAGTTCGGAAAGCATGACCTCTTCGCGACGTACAACCATATCGTCGAGTTCGTTGTAGTCGTTTTGCATCAGCAACAAGGCGCGATCCTCCGGCGTAATACCACTGTTGAACACGCTCTCGCCAGGAAGCCTTGCTTGCAACAGATCCACGTCGAACGGCTTGGAAATGTTGATGAACGGCGGTGTGTATACTTCCGTTCTGTATCCGTCACGTCGGATATTGATCGGCCGCGAACCTTCTGCCACAAATGGAGCGACACGCTGCTTATTCTTGTAGAAATCCATTAATACATGCTTGGTAGGGAATGTCGTGTAACTAGGGAAGAATGTATCACGCATAAATGTGGTGACCGGCATCCGTTTGACAAACGGACGGGACATGGTTTGCGGCGTGTAGATGTTCACGTTACCACCCTGTGCAGCATTTATAGGGCGATTAAAACCGTTGCTATGGATGTAGTTCACGACAGCACTTTGTCTTACTTTCATATTCAACTTCACCCTCTCTTAGAAATCCGTTTTGAAATAGATATTGCCGAGACGCAGTTCTTCCTCGTGTGCTTTGACTGTGTCACCGGCAGCCACATACAAGGCGTCGTAGTTAAAAATGCCTTGAGTGTAGACGACAACTTCCTGATCTCCGCCAGTGGTGTCCACAGTCTCAGTTGCAAGGACCACACTGGCTTTCTCACTACCGTCAGTGGCCGCCTTGTCAACCAGTTTGTATTTTCCGTCTGCTGTGACTTTCCCCAAAACAGCTCCTTTCCGAAGCACGCCTTGGCCGGCTGCAAGCGTCACCGAGGACGTCAGTGCAGCGATTTCCGTTCCAGCGAAAAACGAACGGTTTTCAACGCTACCAAATTCGGTCGAAATGTTTGTCATAATCCATTACCCCCTTCTGAGATTCCGAGGCCGATGAGCCTGCGAGTTAGCCGCGAAAGCAGCAAATACTGCGTTCACGTCCTTGATGTTGTTGAGATCGAGTTCCTTGTCGTTGTTCAGTGGCAGAGTTTGTGCCTGAACGTCTTCAGTTCCAGCCGCTTTGTTTGCTATCACAGCTTGTTCGAATAGGCCGGAGTTGATGATTTTGCCCTCTTTCATCGCACGGAAAGCGAGTTGCTCGGCCGTCAACGGATTCTGGCCGTATTTCGCTTCGTTGACCAACTCCGGATCGATGTAGGCGGCGATCGCGTCAATGGCTTTCAGACGCTCACGCTCCTGCGCGGCATAATCCACAACAGGCGCGACAATTGTTTGTTGTGGCTCCGTTGTAATCTGAGCCTGCGCTGCTTGTGCAGGAACAGTAGGATTTTGATTTTGAACGTCTCCCATGTTTTGTTTCACTCCTTCAAAAATCGTTTGTTGAATGAATGGATTTCGTTTCATTTTGCTCATGTCGACACTCAGCGAGTTGATGATGGCATATTTGCCGACGTTCACTACTTCGACAGACTGGTCATATAGCACTTCATCAGCAAAGCCAAGTTCGACAGCCTGTTTCCCTGTCATCCAGGTCTCGTCTTTCATGAGCTTGGCGATCTCCTTTTCGGAGAGCTTCGTTTTCGTCATATACGCGGCAACGATGCTGTTTTTAATCTGATCAAGCGTATCTTTCATGTCTCCAAGTTCTGTAGCATTGAAGTAACCCATTAAACCTAACATCGGATCATGAATCATCATGGTAGCATTGATCGGCATGATGACCTTGTCTCCGGCCATGGCGATGATGCTGGCCGCACTGGCCGCGATCCCGTCGATGTACACCGTAATGTTTGCGGGATTGCGTTTGAGCACATTGTGGATCGTTTGTGCAGCGAATACATCGCCACCAGGGCTGTTGATATACACGTTGATATTCTTTTTTGTACCTAGCGCATTGAGCTCTTTGATGAATTCGACCTGGTCAGTCGCTTCTATACCAAAAAACTCATAAATCCACTTATCCCCATTGACGATCTCACCGTACACGTACAAATCGGCTTCGTCTTCGCTCGAATTGACTATGTTCCAGAATTTCAACTTAGGCGTTGCTTTCGGCATTTGTTTGTTCACCTCCTCTCGTTGATGTGGACGCTTGCGGCAAATCGCTTCTCTGCTCCCATTCACGCCGCAGCACATCAACATTGGTGTCCCAGTCCATCCCTGTGAGTTCGGACGTTTCTTTTTCGTGCGTGCTGAAGCCGTGAGCGATTCGCATGACCGCGGCCTGAACTTCTTTGATCGGGTCTATTTGCCCGGGGCTCGGACCGATCCATATTGCTTGACTCCAGAGTTTTCGCCTGATCGGATCGGTGAAAAATCCGGGAGCTTGGATGCGTCCAGTGGCCACAGCCTCGAAAAGCCACGTCTCGTAAACGGGCTGGCAAAAACCATGGGCAAACCAGTCACGACGATCACGGAAAGCACGCCAAGCTTGAAGCAACGCGGCTCGGCTGGCCGAGTAGCTGGAATTGAACACGCTCAACAGTACTTCATACGGCATATCCAGAGATGCGCCTGCGAGCTGCGCCATAGCTTTCGTAAAAGTCTCGAATCCTGATACAGGGTGTTTCGGATCCCCGAATTGCACGCTTTCACCTCGACCTAAAACGTTAATTGTCCCAGGTCCCAACTCATAACTTGCCAGACGCTCTTCGATTGGCAAATTCAATCGTTGATCTTCTGGAACAGACTCTCCGAATGGGATATCATTCGTCGGACCGTTTGTCGTGATGAACGCAGTGAAGAAACTGTTTACGATTGCCGCTGCGATCTCAGCTTCCATATATCGATTCAACTGCTTAATCTGCTCGATTACTGGAGCCAGGTATGGAACGCCACGGTATTGCTCCGCGCGTTCCGGTTCCACGACAAACAGTACGTTTGGCAAGCCGGACACTCGATTAAACGCTTCGACCCGGGCCCACTGAATTGGCTTGTTAATTGAAATTAGACTGTTCGGGTACTTGTTGCTAATCCAAAATGCGACGACTTTTCCGTTTGCATCCGTCTCCACGCCGTTGTGAATCGCTCCACCGTTAGGCAACTCCACATAAGAAGTAAAATCAATGGATTCTCCCATTGCGGTAAAAAGCATTGGATAATATCCCGTGTAATTTTCAGGATTGTTCAATCGGTCAGCCTCGATTAGGTGTAGGCGCAATCGGTATGGATTCAACCGTTCGGATGCGTCAGCATACTTCACCACAGCAAGAGAATCGCCATTAAGCAGCCAACCGGTTAGCATAACTCGTTGGGCATCGTAAAAATCATTCAGTCCCGTGTTGTCGATCTTAGAACTCGCCCATAGATTGAATTCAAATTCGGTCCGCTCCTCCCAGTCTTTCGCCTGTTCCGGAGTCAGACCGAGCATCCGGTAATTGAGTTGGCATTTTAAAGTGAGCCCAGATCCGAGAATGTTGGACTGGTTCTTTTTGATCGCTCCAGTAGCGATTCCGCCCGCCATATAAAGGTCGCGTGAACGCTCACGCAGTAGCCGCAAGTTGCTGCCGATATCCTCCTGAGGGCTTCGGCTTGTACTGTCCCAACCTTGCATAGACTTCTTTTTGCGGCTTGCCCCGCTGTGCGAGTAGCCGCTGTTGGTGAATTTTCGCAACAAAGAGAGCCTTGCACGCGCGAATTCACGTTTCAAGGCTCTGTTAGGAGAGAAGTATGCTATTGTTTTGTCAACGATATTCACAATTTACATCACCCTTTCATAGGTCCCGAAATAGGACTCGATATGACTTTCGTTTGTTTGGATTTGTACATGTAGCAAGAGCATTTTCAAGTTCTTCTTTTCGTTTTTCCAACTCTCTTATCTCTTCCTGAACCCGAAAAATAGTGGCCCTAGTAATTTGCCTGCTGCCCATCTGGTATGATTGGGCCCCCTCCAATATAGCTGCCTCAGCCTTGTAATACATTTCTAGTCGAGCATTTACATTCGCCAACCGAGCTTCTATTTGCTCTTTCCGCACCATAGTCACCTACCATATACTTGATTTTTTCACCAACTGATTCTTTGCCACGGCAACCTTTTTTGCGGTGGCAACAGTCTTTTGAGCCGCTGATCCTTTCAATCGCTGTTCCAGTGCGTCGTAATTCGGGTTCAAAATTTCCCTTGCCGCTAGAGCATAGTTACGCGCATCCAACGCCTCGTTGCGTGCGTTAGAGGAAATCTTTTCCCAAACATACCGAGTGACGCCGTTTTTCTTCCTCGGCACCAGTTTCTCAGACAGAAGCCCTTGAAAATAAAAACGATCATAGCCACGGCTATCATCGTTTGGAAAGTGGCAATATTTCGGCCCCGGCATCTTCACGCGCAAGGAAGAGTATATTCGACTTTTCCCATCATCGACGCCCAGAATCACCACGAGCGCGTTTTCCTTGTTCTTACGCGACAGACGGTGAATCAGCGGGATCCCCGGACCGCCTTGACCTTTGACAGCGAGAATCCGGCGATGTTCATTCTGCTTGGCGTACTTGTAGATGTCTGACGTGTAGTGGCCGCCAGAGTCAATGCAGGTGCAGGCCACTTTCAGGCCTTTCCCATCGGCGAAACGGTAAACCCGGTTCAATACGTCATCGAGCTGTTGCAGGGTTTGCGGATCGTCCGGTCTCCCGATGATCACGCCGTATTCGATGCCCCAACTTTCATGACCATGCCCCCATCCGACGATTTCGTATTCCAAGCGATCATCCTGCGTGTCAACGCCAGCCGTAAGAAGCAGGACCCCGTCCGGTAGGTCGGCGGGATATGATTCGCGACGTTTGAGCAGTACATCCTCTTCCATCTGCTCGCCTCGGTCCTCCCATGGCTCACCGAGTATCGTGTTTACGAATACCTTGAAATTTTCTGGATCGTTTTTTGATTCAAGGAACTCGCGAATAATATCTTTCCACGAATACCAAGGAGCCACGAACGCATTTAACCAAAAACTCCGAACACGGTTTTTAATTGCAACCGGATTATCAGGAATCCATTTCGCAGGCTGTCTCTTCATGGTATATTCGTCAGCTTCATGAAAACAAGTCGGGCAACGCCACCAGATATCATACACCTCATATATCTTACGATTTCCAACCTCATGTACCTCATGATGGAAACGGATATCGCGCAGTAAAATAGGGTGATATGAACTACAATTGGGGCATTTTACGCTCCATTTTTCCTGAGTCCCCTTCTCGTATTCCTGTTCAATCCGCGACGCTCCTTTAATCGTTGGAGTTGACACGAAAAGCTTTTTTCGGTTCCAGAAGGTTATTGTTCGTTTCTCTGCCAATGAAATCGGATCACCTTCACTGCCTGCGCTGTCAGGATAACGGTCAACCTCGTCGCAAAGCAAAATCTTAATCGGTTTACTCGCTAATCCTGCAGGACTATTTGCACCTCCCATAGCGAGAAAACCACCTGGGAATACTTTCATCAAGATAGTGTTATCAGTGTCTCGAGTTTTGGGATCAGATATCTTACTTTTCAACACTTCTGTGTCTCGAATCATAGGCGCAATCCGTTGTTTACTATACTCCTGAGCAGTATCTACCGTTGGCTGTATTAAAAGCATAGGTGAAGGATCAACGTCTACATAATACCCAATCGTATTGTTAATAATTTCTGACTTTCCAACTTGTGATGAGGACATAACGACTACTTTTTCGATTCTTGGATCGTTCAAGCTATCCATGATCTCACGCTGATATGGTGCGCGGTCTGTCCTCCACTGTCCTGGTTCTGCAGATATCTCTCTCGAAAGCTTTCTATAACGATCGGCCCACTCACTGATCGTTAATTTCGGCGGTGGTGCCACCGATTTCAGAATCTTCCGGAATAGATTCAGTGTCTTCTGATTCATCATCTCCTCCCTCCATGAACATTGAAGGATCATATTCACTTAACTCAGTTAATGCTTGAAGTAGTTCCGTATTTATCACATCACTTATTTCTGACAAGTTGGTTATGCCGATTACTTTCGGTGCGACTTTATCTGGGATACCAAGTATGCGATTTCTAAAGGTAACTAGCATGTTTGTTAGTACAAGCTCGACATCGGCAGCAGAATGTAATTGATTGCGAAGACGAGCTAACTTCAATTCTGCGATCTCACGTTTTGCCTTCTCATGCAAGAACTTTTCTTCCGTTAGTTTTGCTTCCGCGTCCTCAGATTCTGACCCACCGCGACCTGTTCGAAGATAATCAATATATCGCTGTACATTTTTCTTTAATGGGTATCTGCCGGCTGCTTGTTTTTCCAAAATACCCTCTTTCGCTAGTTGGTTAATTCTTTGTCGGGTAAACCCAAAAAGATCGGCCAGAACATCAGTATTTACTAGCATATCTGATATATCTTTTTTTACTTCTTTTGGCATTCAAACCACTACCTTTTTGGAAAGAAAATCACTTTATAAAATTTTTACACCTAGACGAATTTCGGGGTCGCCAGCAACCGCAACTCACTCAAGCCCCAGAAGGACCCGATTAATTTTTGGTATTATCACATTTATATCGCCAAAATACCGCAATCACCTTCCTCTCGATCGTTTATATAGTGAGAGAGTTTTATCGGAGGAGGTGATTTGTAATGATAGAGTTAAGTATTACTATCAAGCTCGACTTTAAAGCTTTACTCAAAGCTATAGAGCTCTTCCGCATATGGTAATAGAAACACAAGGCTTCTCCAATGTGGTGGAGCCTTGTGCATTAATCCTTATATTAAAAAATCTGCCACACCGTGTCACACTTCATACTGCAATATGATTTGGGAGGTTTTCACCTCCGTATTAGATTTATTTTGGTGGTGTGGCAGTTGGGAGCAATAAAATAAAGCATCGCGACACTGCCGCCATGCTTTGGATTTTAGAATCGTTTTGCCAAAAGAAAAAGCACCACCTGGGGGATGCTACTAAATCAAGATTTCAAGTTGTTTTAGCTTTCCCTAGGTCTTCCAAAGGCCCACTCACAACAAAAATCAAAAATGGTGCTTGACTTATAAAATACAACTTCTTTATTTTCAAATATCTTTTTAATCCTAGCTTGTTCAAATTTAACCTCGTTAGGTGTTTTTCCCTTATCATAAATACCGTAAATAACTTTTTCTATCTTAGATTCATTAATTGCTTCTGCAATATGTTTATCCATTTCTTCGTTAAGACTATGCCCGAAAATGGTCAGCGATCCTTTTGTTTGTCTAAGTCTATCGTAACAAAATCGTAAATAAGAATTAGATTCAATAGCTTTTTTCTTTAATACCCAATTTCCTTCCGATACGAATAAAGGTAGAAAGCCTAATGTTAAGTTAGTTTCTAGTTCTTCTAATAATTTTTTAGTAACTTTCGATAGTTTTTTCACGACGCCATCATCTTCATATAAATGGAGCGCACCATGAAGGTAATAAATTTTTTTTCCTGTATTTTGCGAAAACGATTCTGAAAAATACAGATCACTCACTTTCCTATAATCTTTATAGTCATAAAAGAATGAATCTCCATATTTATCTTCCGAATTATCAACATGTTCGTTAACTGATAACATCGTCCAATAAGATAATAGATCGTAATTTGTAGTAAATATATTTCTTGCTTTTCTAAATAAAGATGTCGCTAAATATTCATCTACAAAGTCGATTTCTTCACGTTCTATATGGACCTTTCTTATGGTTTCAATTAAGGAATTTCTTATTCTTTCATAATTCTTTATATGGTTGTCTTTTATTCCATAAAGATTATTTACAGTAATTGTATCCATTATTTTATTTAAACAAGTCTCAAAATTACTAGTTCCTAGTTTTTTGAATAATTCTCTATCTTCATAAAGTAAATTGTCGCATTGGTCAAGAAGAGATTGATAATCATAACGGTTCGAAAACATCATAGAAAAACCATTACCCAACAAGAGATTGTTTAACAACTCATCAGGGTTATCTAGATTACAAAAATCTTCAATGTATTCCATCATGTTTCAGCCCTCCCTATAATTCTTTCTACTTGGAGGACTTTTTTTCCTGCAAATAAGGAGAGCCACCGCAAAAGGATGGCTCAATTTTAGGGAGGTAAACTATCTTCTCATATATAGTTGGCAATCGTAAGACGAAAGTTACCGAAATAGAGTAATTCTGAATGTAATAATATAACCTTCTGACAATAATTCTAATTCACTTTGAGTTGGTGTTATACCCATATCTTTATTTTTCTGAATAGTATTAATTAATTGCGCTCTGTATCTATCGAGACATTTAATATAATACCTTTGATGTTTTTCTGTTGAAGCATCGTTAATCTCAATATCTTGAATATCAGGATAGCAATATGTATATTCTTCACCTGACTCAGTATTCTTCAGCTTTAATAACATTAGTTTCCCAGTAACTGTGTCATATATTTGATGTGATAGTAATTGATGGTCTATTAACTCGTCCTCCCCTGGTATATCAGGCTGCTTACTTAATTGGAGCCTTTTACAAACTTTGAGATCTTCCAAAAACATATTTAAGTTATTTTCCAATTTAATAAGACCTTTCATAAAGTATTACCTCCAAAAATTTTTATTTTATTTATTCGATATTTTTCTTCAAATTCCTCTTTTTAAATTGAAAAACCTCATCTGCACAAGCAGAAGAGGCTTGAATTAATCCTTTCAGTGATTTTTTTCTCTGCTCTTTCAATGGTTGTTTGTACGGTTCCCTTAGCCACGCAAAACATATTCCCGATCTCAGCTAGAGAAAATCCTCGCCCATAATGGAGCATATAGTATTCCTTTTCAAGATCCGTTAACTCGCTCAAGGCATCCTCAAGTCTTTCTTTCTCACTTTGAGTCAATGTGTCTGTAGGTTCTAAGTCGATCATTTTATACGGGTCTCCGCCAGCTGCCTGAAAATATTTTTGAACCAGGAGTGGATCAAACAACCTTGTTCTCTGATACGCGGATCTTCGTTCAATTCCTCTACGATTTCCTGGACGACGGGCTGTTGTCATCCATTCCAAAGCATATTGGAGATCCCGTTCCATTGCTGAGATGATCTTCAGATCATTGGCAATCTCGAGCTGCACCTTGGCGCCAATCTGACGCTGATTCCTGGATGCCCCTATCTTAAGATCCTCGATCATCTCATATTCCATTCTTTTCTTCGCCTTTACTTTTTGAAGATTCCGAAGTGACTCTTTATATTCTTTGATCAAGTCTTCCAAGCTTGTCACCTCATTTCGGTTTAACCCTCCAATAGCACCTTTATATATGGTTTATCCGCTACTACCATTTCCGTACCGATGATTGAAAAGTCTGTATCATTAACAGTGTTATGGCATCCACCAACTTAAGAGCTTGGAGAAAGTCTGCTACATTCTCAACTGTGCTTTCAATGAATCTATCATCTTCATTTGGACCATTTTGAATCTGCCACAAAATCTGCATCATTCTATTTCACCACCTTAAGGAAATTCTCACGTTCAACATCCTCGAACGTCATTTGATGATCTGCGTACCTTACTGCTGCTGCAAAACTCTCTATGCCGGTTTCCCATAGGCCATGACGACGAATCACATCAGAAAATTCTTCTACATCATGATCCCGAATGCTCCAACTGTCTGGATCCGCCGGATTCAACCAGTCAATTTTCACCTGCTTGGTCTTGGGATCGATGACCTCTCCTTGCTTTCGGCTATAATGACAGAGCTCGTGATCCACAAGAGCTCGCTGCTGCTCTTCCGTGAGCATGTACCAGGCTTGCTCATTGATGAACATGAAGAGCATAAATCCAGTTACGTGACGCTCAAACGCCGTGCATTTCTTTGCCCTTCCTGCCCAATCGCTGGCTCCGTCACGGAAATAGTATCCAATCACATGCTTTGCATCTCTAAGATGAGGATGATATTTATCGATCAGCTCCTCGGCGATCTCCTTAACTTCTGGAGCTGGTTTGAAATCTACCTGTGCCATAAATTTATTCCTCCATTTCATCTAGGCCTAAGCCAATTAGTATCATTTTAGCTGTTCCATCTGGGTGCCTTTCTCGGATGAAATTCTTGATTTTCTCTAATCCAGTTACATCGATCCATCCATTTGGGATACGAACGTTTAAAGAATGATGTACTTTTAATCTTGGATGGTATGAATACATATATCTTTCTTGGCCCAAAATATATTCTATGAATCTACTCTTTTTCATTTGGTGATGACCTATACTTCCTGAAAGATTAAATAGTGTTCCGGATTTGTTAGCCTTCTCCGTTTAAAATCAAAGCCCATACGTTCCAACTTTCCTCTTACTGCATGTTCACTCTTGCCAAGTTTTTCAGCAATCGTATTGTAACCGTAACCTTTCTCAGACATATCGATTAAAAGTTTTACTTCTTCCATAGTCCACTTAATATGATTGTTGAGTCGTACCGGTCGTGCTTTAATACCGAGATCATAAAGTCTCCTCTTAATGGAACCGCAAGAACGCCCCATCATTGCTGAAATCTCTGGATAAGTGTATCGATAAGCACTGACCAGGCTAATGAGTTTCTTGTCCTCCTCTTCCGTCCAATCTTTCCATTGGGTTGATTTGTTGATCTTGATGATATCTGCTTTACGTTTTTCTTTAACCCATTCTGGTTCCGGACCTAACAAATTTGGTTCAAGTCTCGCGAAATCCAGAAGGGATTTATGCTCTTCGGCCCAATCCCAAAAATCCTCGTATTTCACTACCCACACCTTAGCTTCTTTGCAAAAGACTTTCTTTCGTGCGGGAAAGTCATAACTTTTGATCCAATTTTTCAGTACGCTGTAGGAGCGATTCAAAGCAATAGCTAACTGATTCAACGTGATTCCGTCATAAGAAAATCTAGCATCTGAGAGACCTAACTTATGCGCTTTGAGTTGAACTGCTCCAATAGATCTCCCAAGATGATTGGCTATCCCATTGATGCTGACCGTTCCCCACTTCTCACATAGATACTCAATCTCTTCTTCCGTCCAGTGTTTAGCTCGTCCCATAGGATTTCACCTCTACGAGCGGCAGCCGGTACCACTTCTTGTTGAAGATTCCTGCTGTTGTGTATATAAACTTCTCGTCCTGACGAAGAAATTGACCAGTCACAATATATCGTTGATCCATCTATCGTTTCCTCCTTTTATTTTGAATAACAGGGATCCGTTCACCATTTAGAAACTTACAATCGGCACCAAATCTACTTTTGCAATTCTTGAAGTATCTGCATATTGAGCATGTGACTTGGTTGTCCTCTTCGACCATCCACTTGGGACGCGCATCTATGATTACAACTTGATGCTCCATTCGCTCACTTCCTTCGTTTATAGGAATTACGCCACTCCACATATTCATTTGCTCGCTTCAAAGCCTGCTCAAATGTTCCACCCGAAAAGAGTGTCTTCTCATCCACCGGTTTTCTCTCAGATTGCATCCAGTTTCCTCTCCATACCGACCAGGTGCCGTTCGCTTCTTTGAAGATATAAACTGCAGAGTAGATGGTGAGTTGTTTTCCATAGGCTTCTTCTGATCGGAGCACGAGCCACTTTGAAGCTCGAGCCAGGTCATCGATCGTAGACATTTTCCGATTCCTCTAAGATCTTGATTATCTGTTTGACTTCTTCAAGACTTCGAACAACCGCTGAGATGGCTCCGGCTTCCTCCCACTTCTTTAGCTCGTGCAGCTGCAGCTTAGTGGGTTTTTCTTTCTCGTTCTTCTTCACTTCAAGAGCTAGAAATCTTCCATGATAACAAGCGAAGATATCTGGACGACCGGATTCCTGCCAAGCAGATCCATGATTGTTGACTGCCTTGCAGTTTGGAAGACTATTGAGATAGTCCAGGATTTTTTTCTGGATGGTAGATTCTTTAGGCATTGGAGATCATCTCCTCGGATAATTGTTTCAGCAACTCCTTCACTTTCTCCCCAAATGGCTTCAGATGTTTATCCCTAGCCGCCTCATATTCTTCTTGCGTTCTCCATCCGAGTCGATCATCAATGAGCGGCCGCAATATATATCCACTCTTTCCTCGCACAATCCTGGTACCAGCGCACCGCATCCAGTTGAGGATGTTCACCAGTTCACCGTTTCCGATTGAAATAAACATGAGTCTGGTCCAAAGCTTTGTGTCCTCATTGAGATCCTCGCGCGGATCCTGCCAGATAAGTGGAGGATGATACACTGCTTTAGGTTTCTGTCTTTCTTGAAGTTGTTTTGCGAGACTCATATAATCTCACCTTCGTTCCCACTAATCTTTAAATGTTCCCACTTGTTCCCACCATTTTTGATCTTGTGGGAACATTAAAAAAGTTAATATTTACACGGCATTTAATAGTTTTGTTCCCACTGTTCCCACTATTTCTTTAAAAAAACAAAACTATATATTACACCCTCACCCTTTGTTCAAGGATTTACTACTCAAGGTGTAGGTATTTACTTATAAGAGAAAACTACGTTTTCTAGTGGGAAAGTGGGAACAATATTATTAAAAGCCTTATTTTTCAACGCTTTGTTTCGTTCCCACTTTGTTCCCACTTCGTTCCCACTGTTCCCACTACGCCGGAAAATCATCTCTTGAAGATTGAGGAACTTTGACAGCAACCACACGAACATGAACTTTTAACCCCTCCGACCAGGCCTTAATCTTCATTCTCTTCTTACCACTTTCGATTGTGGTTTTAATCCATCCACGATCTGCCCAATCTTGTAATATTCTTCTCGGTGAGTAACCTCCGGATTGAACTGCTTCATCAAAAACGTTTCCGATAAAGTAGATATAATCGTTATCTTTCCAACCAAACTGACTTGAATTTGAGTCGATATCAAATCTCTTATGGTTCTCTGCGGCCCAGCCCATTAGGTACTCATATGCTCTTGCACCATCATCACTCTCTGCTACTGATTCCAACTGACCCATCAGACCCTCAGCCATACCGAGTGCTTCATCCAACGCCTGCTCTTCATCTCTATTGAATATCCACTGACTGGCATAATAATCTGCCATACATACAATCGATAGAGCAGCAATATGACTACTCATATTTTCATTACTTCGTGAAGAGATCTCGTTATAAATTGCTTCATAGTCAGTTTGAAAGATCTCTGGATCTTGTCTCATTTCATGAATGATGCGCCTTACAAACTCCGGACCAGCCAGCCCAAAACTTCTGCCTATACCTTGATGTATTTTTGAAGCTAACTTTTCATCAGGAATAGGTTGGCCATATAGCTCAAGAGTTCTCGTTTTTATCCCTGCTGTTGAGGATCCGGAAGAGAGTGGTTCTTCTCCGGTCGTGAGTGCAATTGTTCTCCAAGACTGAAAAGCTTGGAGCCCTCCTCCCTTCGCTCCTCTGGCCTTCCCCTTACCGAGTCCAAGGAGATAGACCAGTGACTCCACGAAACCTTGACGATCCCCGACAACCTGACGCTCATCAATGCCGAGTGGAAGGTCTGAATAAAATGCAGCTAATCTTTCAAGTCCAACCTTTGTCGCATTGAAACTGGCCATGATTTCATCCGGATCCCCCCACACCGAGAGAGCTGCTTTCAAACTAGCCGTCTTTCCCCCTCGCGAAGGTCCCCAGTTATGAACAATGAACACTCTCTGATTCAATATCTTCAGAAGAGGAGCTGCGAAAGAAGCTGAGAGCGTAAATCGTGCAATTGGGTACTGCCTAACCGGTTCGATGAAATAGACCCATTCGGACAAGTTTCCTTCTTGCCTGTAACCTGCTGCAACCGAAGCAGCTCCTCCTTGATCAACATCTAGGACAATATCGTTCTCTGCTCCTGGAAGGAATGTTCCCGATCCAACCCATCCCATGCGGCTGACTGATTGTACTAAAGGCAATGCATTCAGATTTTCTCTCTCAAAGTCTTGGAGAAACCGAACGAGGTGTTTGGATGATTCGCTTGAGATTGGTAATCCGCGATCCGCCAGACTGATTAGGCTGGTACGATTGAATACAGTAGAACGGTTGGCTATCACAGTCCGCCATTTTTGATCTCTAAAGAAAGCCAGTTCTATTTTCTCTTCACCGGTATCCACGTTTTTTAGCCTTTTCGTGAGTATCACTGGCACAGGACAGGCGCAAACAGGTCCAAATTTCGTATCCTGCCATATGCCATTCTCGTTTAAAGTCCAAGCATACGGTTTTTTTAGCTTCACATTTGGCATATCCGGAAGAATATCTTTAAGCTCCGGTGGTGGTTCACTTGAATCAACTAGGTGAAGTTTCTGATTTTCCGCAATCTTGCGGTTGACCGCACGCTCTAGATCATTGAGATTGAGTTCTTTTCCACATAGATCCTTAAACTGTTTTTTAGTCTGCGCATATTCAGCTGGGTCCTGTTTTTTCAATACGGCCAATGCGCCAATTGTCTCTGGATCAGAATAAATAACCGAAGTGTCTGGTTCTGTTTTAAGTTGATTAATTACTGCAGATATAGTTAATCGAGCCGATACAACCGGAGAAGTCACAAACCCAATCGGAGCTTTCACGCCACATCCGCCTTCAGGACAACCGCTGAACCCAAGATTCGTCTGTATGTACTGGCACGTATGAGGTTCACCGTCTTGGAGCGCATGTTCGATCTTCTTTTCCGTTTCGCGCTCACTGTACCCAGGATATGGCCGGGAGAGTTCATGAATCAGCTCACGACCGCCTTCTGCCCTGGCTAGATTTGTTATCATGCTGTACCATTCAGGCTCAGACAGCTCCTTGGCATTATCCTTACAGTACTGACAGAATGCACAGTTTTTGAGAATCGTATCTGCTTGACCGTTCCCAGTTGTTCCACTCACTTTCCCTGTCGCCTTCGTCTCCTTTGGTGGCGGAAACAGTTCCAGATACCAAGCTGGAGGCTGCTCAGATGTTAGTAACTCAATCAACCATTCCGGCGGATCAGCGATTTCCGATTCATCCGGTGAGATCTCCCAACGGTATATTGATCCATTCGGATGGATGCTAGGAGGAGCTACGATGTACCCACCATCACCACGGAAATCAAGATTGATTCCACGCTTGGCGAAATTTCGCAGATCGCCGCCCGGATGGTTAAAGATGTAGTGACGACCCTTCCCGGTTGTTGACATCGGCGTTTCCGGAAGTTCACCGAATCGAGCTTCAATCCTTTTCAGCGACGCGTCTCCTTCTGGACCATCAACATCGAGAACAATGATTCCTGAGACGCTTCCGGTGACGATTCCGATGTTGGCTTGCGGGTTTCTATTCCAGTAATCCTCGATACGTTCAGCACTGGCACGCTCTTTCTGAAACTGTATCCAACTGGATATGGCCGGCTTCTTATCTTTGACCCGAAGTGGGATGACAGACCAGCCTCGGGCCACGTAATCTAATGCTGCTTGTTTATAATTCACGCTGGTCCTCACTCCCTCCTAATGGGAGGGGCGAAAAATCGCCCCGGGTTTTTAGAATGGTTCTTCGTCGTTGTCATAAACAGTGGTTGGTTGTGGATTCGTGTTGTAATCTTCATTCTCTATGGATACATTTCTCATGGAGGATTTGAGTTGAGAGCTGATATGTTTCATAGCTTGTACTTCTTCAGGTGAAAGATCTTTACTCTTAGCAAATATTGCTTCGCTATATACAATTCCGCCCTTATTCGTTTCTTTTTTAAGCTTGATCTTTGTCACCACGCCATAGTAACGCTTCAATTTAGAAGACAGTCGGGCCATATATGAAGTCAAGTTAGGCACGGATGTTGGAGGTAGTGTGAGCAAGATTGGGAATATCTCACCTTCACGAAGCAAATAAACACGGTGCATATTCTTGCAGGCCTTTCCTGCTGTTTTGTTGCCAGCCTCATCCGTTGCGCTCCCCCATTGGTTAAATGGGCAAGATGCACAATCTTGGCACCCTCCCGCCCATGGAACAGGAGATCCTTCGGGAGCTTGACCGATCTTGCCGTCTAAGCTGGAACAATCGGGAGCATTATTTTCCCCGCTATAACGATTTGCCCAGTATGCATTCACGGGGTAATGTTCTAGGATCACACCTTCAAGCTCTTTAACACTATCTGGATTATCCGGATCATCACCTGGCACCTCAAATGCGATTCCCCCACCGCTTGGAATCTTTACTCTCGCAAATTCCGGTGTCTGTCCAGCCATGTTTTCTTGAAGTATTTCTAAGACTTCTTGAGGATTTGATAGAGCCGGTAGATTGATCGTTGGATTTGTAATCACTGGTAAATTGTTCATAAATTTATCCTCCTCTTATTTTTGATAGACTGGCACTTCTTTCTTCGTGCCAGTCTCCTTGTGCTTTAAAACAAACATTCCTGGTAGTTTTTTATGGATTAGCCAATTCTCAACATTCAGATTAGGCATAGAGGCTTGAACGGCTTTCTTCTCGGCCACAGTAAGGTTACGTTTCATGGCAGTTCTTCCTTTACAGCTTCTCTTGTTTCAGCTCCCATAAATTTCATGAAGCAAATGAAGTCACAGAACCAGTTACCTTCAAGCCAAACATGCTCATAGCCTTCAATAATGTCTTGGCCGCAGCATGAGCATTGAGTAACAACTTCAGGTTCTCTCGCTTGTGAATCAACTAGTAAGTTAGGAAACGTCGGCATCCTTATCCCTTCCTTACTTGTACCGATACTTTGTCAAAGACACTCACCATCTCTGCAATCTCTTCCGGAAGCATCCCCTCTTGCTCGATCATTTCATTTGCCCAGGAGTTAAACGTTTGAGAATGCACCGTTTCTTTGACCATATCCCCAAAGCCATTCTCTTTGAGCCAAGTGAACACTGCTTCCTTGAACTCTGATTTCGGACTGGCCCATGTTTTTGTAACTGGAACAAAAAGCTTTCCATTTCTGCGGAAGTTATCAAGCCCATTAAGGCGCATTTGCTCAACGAGATCTTGCTGAACTTTTTCGAGCTCTGTGTTTACCTCTTTAAGCTCAGCTTCCAGATTATCTTTTTGTTGGCGCAACTCTAGCAATCTATCTGCTAACTGAAATACTTGTGCGGTTTGTTCCACATCATTCACGCTCCTTTTTCTGAATCGCAATCTTGCCCTTAGGCAGCCACCCTTCGAACTTGATTGCCTCAACCCGTTTCTTAAACTCAGCCAGTTCTTCATCACTCATTCCGGGATGCCACCCTCCGCCGACCTTCTCTGAGCAGTCTGGACCGATACCAATCTTCTGGCTCTCTTTGTTCTCAAGCTTGCGACCGCAAATTCTGCATACGATGCTTGGTGTAGCCATTGCATTCCCAATAAAATACACTCCATGCTCCGTCTCTTTTGTGATCACACCTGTAATTTGTGTAGTGATCCCATGCTGCTGTGCGAGCCATACGGGAATGGTGATGATCACTTTTTCAGGATCCGGAGTAGGTTCTGGTGGTACTTCAATGGAAACTGTTTTTTCAGCTGCAGGTTTCATCTCTCTTGCTTGCCTGGGCTTATGAACGATATGACCTGTGCTTTGTTGATCGCCAAAGAAGTCTTGCCAGTTGTCTACAACGGTGTCTGCTACATTCTTCTTGGATTTCAAAGCATCAAAGATTTTCTCGTCCACGGTGTCCTTGGCCAGGAGATAAATATAGGTAACGTTGTTTTTCTGGCCTATTCTGTGGATTCGAGCTTTGGCTTGCTCATGGTTTGCCAGACTAAAATCCATCGAATAGAAGATGGCCGTATCTGCAGCAGTAAGAGTGATTCCTAGTCCAGCTGTCTGGATCTGTGCGACAAAGACCTTCATGTTAGGATCACTTTGGAATCGTTTCACAACCTCGCCGCGCTCGGTTTGAGACACTGCACCTGTGATGAAACCATGATCTATTCTCTTCTTTTGCAAGAGTGCTAGAATCGTATCGATTTCCGGAATGAATCTCGCAAAGACAACAACCTTCTTACCTGCCTCCAACAAATCATCCAGCTGCTCTTCGAAGACTTTCAGCTTTTCAGTACCGACTTGATGAACTTTTCCTTCTTCATCCGTCACGTGACCGCCGGTGATTTGAGAGAGCCGCAATAGTTTAGTCAACACGATGTTAGTGGTGATCGTTTCTCCGGATTGCAAATCCGCAATCGATTCTTTTTTGAGCTGGTTGTAAAGGTTTCTTGTTTCCTTAGAGAGTTCCACATAGAGTGGTTGAGTGATCTCGTCCGGAAGATCCAACGCTTCTGCCTTTGATACACGATAAGCAATGCTATGTGCCTTCTGTACAAGCTCATCCATGTTTTTGTAAGCAACAACCTGCCGATTTTCAAAACCACCCATCTGAGCATACCGAGCTCGAAATCGGGTGAATGAAGTGCCAAAGATCGATTCGTCAAGAAATCTATATTGTGCGTAAAAATCTAGCGGTGATTGAGTTACTGGCGTACCAGTAAGAATGAGCCTGAACCGTGCCACCTTCCCTAACCGGTGCAAGCATTTTGATTGCTCTGCTCCAGGAGTCTTGATTCGCTGAGACTCATCCGCAATAATCATTCCTCCGCGGATCCACTCTTTGAGCTGATCTTCAATGCGCCAAGTTGACTCGTAGTTAATTACAGCCACTTGCAGAAGATCCGGATTCGGCTTCCACAACTTTAACTGCATAGCTTTTTCTTTACTTGAACCGGTTAAAGCTCGTACCTCGAATGGAAAGTCTGCATAATCTTTAAACTCACGAGGCCACACCGGCACGACTGATGTTGGTGCCACAACGAGGCTCCGTTTCAATCCGTCATGCAAGAACCGATGCCCGGCGATTGCAACGGATGTTAAACTCTTGCCACAGCCTTGCTCCATGAGCAGTGCGACGTTGGGGATTGTAGTACCGATCGCAAAAGCTTTCTTTTGATGTTCGAAAGGCTTTACCTTGACGGGCATCTTTACTTCGACGCTCTCAGCCATCTTCAAGTGATGAACCTCGTTCAGTTCTTCTTCGATTACTTTCACTTCATGGAGTAGAACTGGATCGATGACAACAGTAGGAAAGAATCGCTTGATATCTTTCACTACCTCTGGTCGAACCGGATAAGTCCATGACTTTGAACCCTTATCCCACCGGCAACCAGGAATCGCTTTGGCAAGCTCCCTGTCTTCGTAGGGGACAGTAAGATATATCTTGTTATCTTTAAAAGCTGCTTTTGGCATTTTGTAAGCAACGTTCACGAAATTCCTCCTTTCTACTTGTTAAAAGAAGGAGCGCTATGTATAATAGATTTGATTTTGCTACAAAGCGCTCTGAAATAGTCCTGTTGCAGCAGGACTATTTTGTTTTAATGGCGTAATCAAAAATTTCAACTTCACTATCATGTAGGCATGAGTCAGAATCAGGATTTTCCAAGATCTTATAGCCACATCTTTCAAGTAAAAGCGCTACGTCATCAGCTGTATTAGCACGTCTTTCTATTTCATCAAGGGTTAAGTTAAATTCAGTTTCATCGAAATTCTCATCAGTCTCGATCGTAATTTCCCTCTGATACTTCAATGTTTCTTCGATATACACAGTCACTTTTGGCATTCATTTTCACCTCCTCCATTTAAGACCTTAAGGACGTCCTCTAGCGCTTGCAGATAGCCTGTATGGTATCTGTTGTTCTCGCTGCTCATCTGCTCCAAAAATACCCACAAGGATCTGCGTTTGGCTTCTTCCGTTATCCAATCAATTAAAGTTTCGATACTCTTCATGATTGAACCGCAAGTACTTCTTCCTTTCCAAGTCTTTGTGCATCTTCAAATACTGCATAGGACTCGATGGCATCTTCAATCGTGAAGATTTCTCTCAATAGATTGCCTTTTAAATCACCGTCACAAGCTAATTCGATCCATCCGCGCGTATCACGCATTGTCTTTCACCTCCTCATCCTTCTAGCAAGATAACCAGATATGGCTCTGTATCCACGACCAACTCAGTATCAATCACTTTGTACTCTTCTCCTTCATATGCAACTACATTTACTAGTTTTAGAGTTTTTAAAAAATCAGTTGCGCATGATACTTGGCTTTCAAAGCGAAACTCCGGATCACCTTGCACAAACCAAACAACCTTCATGTTCATTCACCTCCTTTCAAGGCTTGTCCACCATAGCGACCCCTTACGAGTCGCCATCTTCTTTACGCTCCAACATAATAGCCATTCGCTTCTTTGCAATTTCTATGGCTTCAGGAACGAAAAAACTTAGAAATTTTTTAGTTTGTTCAACGTTAAGTTGAATCCTAATAAGTTTTGCTCGCTCAGTTTGCATAACCACCCCTCCCGTAACAAACTATGCTGTGACTATAAGTGGACGACCCTTTTAGATTGGAACAATTTCTAAGCTGTGTTTTGTCTGTTTTGTGTCTTTTTACGACACTTTGATTCAAAAAAATTTTCGAACGACACGTTAAATAATTCGCTTAATAACATGATCTCATCTACGTAAAATTTTGCCTTACCATTTTCTTTTTTTGCATATCCATTCACAGATAATCCAAGTCTTTCAGCAACTTCTTTTTGGGTAAAACCTGCATTAACGCGAGCGGCCTTTACTGTTATTAACATAGCGTCACCTCCCAAGAACTAATACATCGTGTCTTTTAATGACACTTTTATAATATCACCCTAATTACAGGCAGTCAACCACAAAAAGACACAAAAAAATATTTTTGTTGTTAATCGTGTCTTTTTGTGGTTATAATATTATCAGTAGTAAATAAATGGAGGAAATACTATGAATAAAAACCTTGACTCGAAGCTTTTTTATTTAGCTGTAGGTAAAAACATCAAAAAATATAGAGATTTAAGGAATTATAGCCTTCAGGTACTAGGAGAGAAAGTTGGCCTGACAAAGAAAACAATACAAAGGTATGAAAACGGGGAAATAAAAATAGACATGGACCGCCTTTCTGATATCGCTTATGCTTTGGATGTTGACATGTCGCAGTTATTGGAAGGAACTGAGTCGTTTCTTGGGATTGATTTAAACGATCTGGATATGGTTCGCCTTCCTATTGTCGGTAAAATATCTTGTGGAGACGGAATTATTGCTTTTGAAGATATAGAAGGTTATGAATTAACACCAAAAGACTGGCTTAATGGGGGAGAATATTTCTATCTTCGTGCAAAGGGAGATAGCATGATAAAAGCCAGAATTTACGATGGTGATCTTCTTCTTATCCGTAGACAACCAGATGTTGAGAATGGTGAAATAGCTGCAGTATTAATTGGAGAAGAAACATTATTAAAGCGCGTATATAAATATAATGACACTATATGGCTACATTCTGAAAATGATAACTACCCACCGATTGTTTATACTAAGACAGATCAAAAGAACGTAATAATACTTGGGAAATTAAAAAAGATTGTAATTAATGTGTGAGGTGTAGAATTATGCGCTGCGCAATTTATCGCCGCGTATCAACTGATATGCAAGCAGAAGAAGGATTCTCCCTTGAAGCTCAGAATATACGTTTGAGAGCGTATGCTGAGTCGCAAGGTTGGACGATTGTTGAGGATTATTGTGACGAAGGATTTTCTGCAAAAAATACTGACCGGCCACAAATGCAACGATTAATTTCTGATATCAAAAAGAAAAAATTTGATGTTGTTTTAGTCTACCGTCTCGACCGTTTCGTTAGGTCAGTTCTGGATCTTCATGAACTGCTTCAACTCATGGAGAGATATGACGTTAAATTCAAGTCTGCAACTGAGGTTTTTGACACAACCTCCGCGACCGGCAGACTATTTATTACCATGATCGCCACCCTCGCACAATGGGAACGAGAAACAATTGCAGAACGTGTACATATGGGGATGTTGAAGAAAGTTGAACAGGGCCAACGTAATGGGGCTCCCGCGCCTTATGGTTACGACCTTGTAAATGGAAAATTAGTCATTAACGAAGAAGAATCAAAATGGGTAAAGTACATATTTCAGCGATATGGAACAGTCGGATCACAGACAATTGCAAAAGAACTCAATGGGAAAGGAATAAAAACAAAAAAAGGTGATATCTGGAGTGATTTTTCTATACGGTATTTATTGCGAAATCCAATTTATGCAGGACTTGTAAGGTGGAATTACGAAACGTACTCCAAGGGTATAAGAAAACGTACCGGCGAGGAAGTAATGACAGAGATTTCACAACCTGATTTCGTGCCTTTAATTGATCGTAATATGTTTGATGAAGTTCAAAGGTTATTAGAACGTCGTAGCACTATGGCATTTCGATCCGATAACTTTTATCCTTTCTCCGGAATTGCGAAGTGTGAAAAATGTGGTAATTCGTTTACTGGAGCTTTTAAAAAGCTTAAAAGTGGTAAAGTACATAGATTTTATAAATGCCGTGGAAGAATTAATTTTGGCGTCTGCGATGTGCAGGCTATTGCCGAAGAAACGATCGAAGAGTATTTTTTAGATCTTCTCGAATTAGCGGAAACAGACATTGATATTGAAAGTACAGAACCAATATTTACTCCAGATGATATTCAAAAACAAATAAACCATCTAACAAGAAAGAAAGAACGCGCTGAGGAATTATATTTGGATGGGGATATATCAAAAGAAAGGTATCATGCTCTAATTGAAGAGATTAAAACAGAGGAAAGAAAATGTTACGAAATGATGAATAGAACAGATGAAACGATATCATTAGAACTAGCTAAAGAGATGTTAAGAAATCTAAAGAGAGAATGGTACCATTTTTCCTATGAAACAAAAAAACAAGCTGTGCACCAACTTTTTAAGAGTATAACAATTAGACTTTTAGAACCAGCAAATCCCGCAAAACGGAAAAAAGCTAAAATCGAAATAACTGATTATGAACTTTTATAGGGTTACTTGTCAAGTGTGCGGTTCCTCGTGCATTGGACAGCCCTTAATTCCGTACATCGCCCCCCGATCTGTCCGCGAGTATCGCTCCAGCCCGCGTTTCAACATGGTCACAATCGTTGACTTTCCTCCACTGACAGGTCCCATCAGGAGCAAAATCCGTTTCCGTACATCAAGTCGCTTTGCCGCTGCGTGGAAATACTCTTCCACCAGCTTTTCAATTGCACGTTCCAATCCGAATATCTCCCGACTAAAGAATGGATAATCTCTTACGCCCTCATCCTCTTCTATCCCCGCTTCTTTAATCATATGATAGATGCGCGCATGTGCCGTTTGCGCAACGTAAGGCTTCTCTTTAACGATTTCCAGGTAATCAAGAAAACTGCCTTCCCATCTCAACATCTCTTCTCGTTTGCGGTACTCGGCAATACGCTTTAAAAACTCTTCCAAATTCATCATCTCCTTCATCGTCTTTACACACCAATTGCAGGAGAACTTTTCATAAATATATTCGCTGTAACAATCAGGCATGATCATCAAATGTAACAAATTGGGGATAATATATGGTATGCAAGGGTATGCCTACGGTTCACATTCAGGCGTGGATAAGTTATAATAATAAGAGTCTATATTACATAGTAGGGGGAGTCGTCAATGATAATAAAAACATTGATCGTATGTGTGGTATTAGCAGCGCTGCTCGGAGCCATCTTTACGGCAGGCTATAATGAGGATAAAACCTTTGGACTATAATGGCATGTAAAAAACCTTGGGCAATCACCCAAGGTTTCTGGTTTTTACAGAAAAGATCCCTTTCTCTTCGAGCAATTCCTGACAAAATTCCTCCATTGTCCCTCTTCCATCAGGGATAAACCGCGGTTCACCGCGATCGATTACTTTATCTGTTACCAAATAGGTTTTCATCCCTATTCTTTGCGCAATCATATCCTCCTGCACATCATTGCCTACCATCAAACACTCTTTCGGATCAAGCCCTAAAACCTGAACAATCTCCTGATAATATTTTGGATTTGGCTTGGTATAATGGCAATTTTCATATGTGGTAATATGTTCAAAATCTTCCGGCCTTGCCCCTGCCCAGAGAATACGCTGATAAATCGCTGATTTGGGAAAGAGCGGATTGGTCGCTACGACAAGGCGATACCCTTTGTTCTTGGCTGCTTCTATCAATTGCGGTATAAACGCATGAGAGTTTACGAGCTCTCCCAACTTAGGAAACTCCTCTTCATAAAAACGGTCAACGAGAGGAATCATCTCTTCAGCACGTTCCATTTTCGGGAAGAAATCGGAATCAAATACCTCCCGATTGGTGAGGTGATCTTCCTCACTTTGTATCATCTTCATGGTCGAAGCCCAAAGCTCTTTGATAAAGACTTGCGGATCTACCAGATGAGACACATATGAAGAGAGAATCTTCATATAGGAATGAATAAATTGATCAGTATCGATGGGCAGCAATGTTCCGTCCAAGTCGAACAATATGGCGCGTATGCTCATAATTTTTAGGACTCCTTTATTCTCTTAAGCTTATTTAAAACCTTTAAAGCCCAGTTGGCGATATGCCTCATAGAGTACAATCGCCACAGAATTGGCGAGATTAAGCGATCTAGCCGTATTCATCATCGGAATGCGGATCGCCTGATCAAGATGGGAGAAGATCAGTTCCTCGGGAAGCCCCTTCGTCTCCTTGCCAAATACCAGAAAATCATTATCTTGATATGTAACCTCTGTGTGGTGCTGCTTTGCCTTCGTGGAAGCGAAAAAAAACCTTGCTCCTGGATGCTTGTCCATTACCTCTTGAAATGAATCATAGTGAAAGATGGAGACCTCATCCCAATAATCCAGACCTGCTCGCTTAAGATATTTGTCTTCAATCGAAAAGCCTAAAGGATGTACGAGATGAAGAGAAGATCCCGTCGCAGAGCAGGTTCGTACGATGTTGCCAGTATTTGAAGGAATCTCCGGTTCAACCAATACAATGTGAAGTGCCATTTCCTATTTCATCCTTTACTGAGATGCTGGTAAATATTATACCACAATATGAAAGAAAGCATATTGGATTTGCGGGGTATAAGCGGGAGAATCAGCTAAATCCCAAGGGTGGTGCGCTCGATTGTAGGTATGGGTATTGATCAGCGGCGTCCCCGTCGCGTCATGACCCACGATAATCCCGTTATGTTGCCAATGACCGTCCCCATCGAAGTCATAACAGATCACATCGCCGATCTGCAGGTCATATACCGAATTGACCTTAATTGCGCGCAGGCCGGTCTTTGAAGTGCTTAAATAATTCTTTAGCCCATGCGCCATCGTCCAGCTATAGCTCCATGATGGCGACTTCCCGAAACGATACCACCACCCCGTAGCAGGGTTGCCCATCCCCCGCATCGGCGCTCCACCCGCCCATAAGCATTGGGAAATATAATTGGTGCAATCATCCTTCGGAAACGAGGCAAACTGGGGGTTATAGGAATTCCACCAGCGATTGGCATATGCAACCGCCTTCTCTCTTTGATAAGCCATAATGATCACCTCTTCTATAGAGTATGGGTAATGATCATGAATGGCTACTCGTCCATAAAAAGGAACTGCAAAAAAAGATCCCGCACCACTTTTCATGGGGTGTTGGGATCTTCATGATAGACATAGGGGGAAAATCGGACATCTTACTCTGCTTTTGCAGGCCTGCGTTCTTTCTCCAATGACAATAATTGTTCTTTGATGGACAAACCTCCGCCATATCCCACTAATGCGCCATTGCTGCCGATAACACGATGACACGGAACAATGATCGGAATCGGATTATGATGATTGGCTCCGCCAATTGCCCTAACCGCCTTGGGCGCATCAATCGCCATCGCAATCTCTTTGTATGAACGAGTCTCTCCATACGGTATCTTGCGCAATTCATCCCAGACTGCCTTTTGAAATGGAGTCCCGTGAATATCTAATGGAAGATGAAACTCAAATCTCTTGCCATCAAAATATTCCCGGAACTGAATGATCATATCTGTAAAAGAAGCATCATCCTGAAAGATTGAGTCATCCTGTTGTAGCCATTTCCGGCACCAGAGCTGCAGCGCTAAAAAAGCCTTAGCCCCTTCACCAAATGCAATAAAACAGAGACCCTGATCTGTGCTGGCTATGGTTAAAGGACCAATGGGTGAGGAGATCGTGGTGTAAATAACCGATTTCTTCATCATCCTTCTCCTTCCTTAAAGCCAATGCTTCTTGTTAAAAGAGATTAATATCAACTATCATACCACGAATTTGTCCATCGTAGGATTACAACTATATTACAATTTATCTTTGGCTTAGCCGTTTCAAACCTTGTTCGATTTCGTGGATCACCGAGGGGTCTTTTTCCCTCTTAAGGGCATCCTCCAAAGCCTCTTTTACCCCATCACCGCCGATCTTGGCCAAAGCCCAAGCTGATGTTCCCCGGATAACCGGCCGTTCATCTTCCTTCAACAGTTTTATCAGATGGGGAATTGCCGTTTGATCTTTGTAATGGGCTAAGGCAATGATGGCATTCCTCTGAATCGGCTTCTTGCCGCGCCATGCCGCAGCAGTCGAACCCCATTTCTCATTGAACTCTCGTTTGCCGATATGCAGCAAGGGGATGAGCGCAGGTCTGACAAGTTCATGATCCGGCTTAAATTCTTCTTGGTGACTAAAGTGAACTCTACGATTATAGGGGCAGACTTGCTGACAGGTGTCGCAGCCATAAATGCGGTTTCCCAATTTTTCGCGATAATACTCAGGAATCTGTTCTTTCACTTGAGTAATATAAGCTAGACATCTCTTCGCGTTTAACTGCCCCGGCTGAACAAAGGCCTGAGTAGGGCAGCCCGTCAGGCAGATTTCACAGTCACCGCAACGATTCTCCATGGGTTGATCGGGCGGAAATTCAAGATTGGTAATCATCTCTCCCAGATAGACATATGAGCCAAACTCCGGGGTTATGAGTGAACAATTCTTTCCCACCCATCCAATTCCGGCTCGCTCTGCAACAGCACGGTCGACAAGGACTCCCGTATCTACCATCGGGACCAATTTGGCATCGGGCACTCTCTCCAGAATAAAATCCCCCAGGCGTTTCAGACGTTCCCGCAACACATGATGGTAATCCCTGCCCCAAGCCGATCTGGAGACAAATCCCCTGTATTCTCCCGGTTTCATTTCTGGAGCATTTTCTAATTTGGAAGGGTAAGCGACAGCGATTGCAATGATTGACTTTGCATCGGCCATCGTTAATTCCGGGTGTGTACGCTTATCGATATCGGACTCCTCAAAACCAGAAGAGAAGCCCTTCTCTCTATGTTCGATCAATTGCTTCTTTAAGAAGAGAAAGGGCTCTGCGGTTGTAAATCCGATTTTATCTATCCCGATCTGGTGCGCATATTGGATGATTTCTTGTTTTAAACTTTCCGCATTCATGAGGAGATCACACTTTCTGGGTCAATGACTAGAATCTTTATCTCATTATACATCATTTCCTTGTGCTATTGTGCTCTGTACCCATAAGTATCCTCTTCCATTTTCCATGCGGGTACCGATTCCTGCTGTGAAATAAGATAGCGATCCAGAAATGAGAGGAGGTATTCATAATCACTGCCTTTCAAATCTCCCCGCGTCAGTTGATAAAGTTGAAGAAGATTATCTCCGTCGACTCCATCCTGCAATAATCGCGTAATCTGTTCCAATTTTTGATCATTAAATTTTGCCTTTGCCCATAAAAGGAATGTGATCTTCTCCCTATTGCTCATCTGTTGGACAAGTGTGGCAATCATATCATTGGGATCAAATTTTACTGTCTCTTGTGCAGCTACCTCTTGAGCTGCTGCCTGATGAGTCTGTTCCAAATCCTGGTTTCCTTCTTCACTTGGCTCTGCTTCCTCTCCGCTTAAGGAGTCTATTGTTCCATCCCTGAGCCAATTCTCCATATCCGTCCCGATGCTTATATCGGTAAAGGCAGACTCCTTTAAGGCTGTGGCCAGATCCTCGATAAAACGATCGTATTCTTCATTTTTGACATTGAAAAAAGAGGCAAGAAAAGGATCCTTCTCTACCAAATCCGAAGAGAACCATCCTCCGAGAAATACAATCATCAACACCACTAATCCTATGAGAAAACGAAAAAAAGATTGCATGATAATATCACCTCAAGCTAGGTCTTATCATCCAATCTTTCCATAAATGATTTATTTTAATCCGATTCTGACTCTAATATTTATAGAAGACTCCGCCAATCCTAAATCTTTAGCGAAAGAAGTTCTGGCAGTCCAAGATATTACTGGTGATTTAAAGCCAGACGCGTTAAGGTACGAACCATAACCCCTGTAGCGCCCGTCGGATTGAGATCGGAATTCTTATCTTGCCATGCCGTTCCCGCTATGTCCAGATGTACCCATGGAGTATCCTCTGCGAACTCGCCCAGGAACATTCCCGCTGTAATGGTTCCCGCATGACGGCCTCCCGTATTCTTCAGATCAGCAATCCGGCTCTTATATTGCTCCTTGTATTCCTCAAATGTAGGCAATTGCCAAATCAACTCGCCTGCTTCATCGGCAGCCTGCTTCACATTGGCGTACCATTCGTCATTGTTGGTCATCGCACCTGTGGTTTGTGTTCCCAATGCTACGAGCACCGCACCTGTAAGTGTAGCAAGATCAACAATATAGCTGGCACCAAGCTGTTTGGCGTAGGTGATCGCGTCTGCCAGGATAAGTCTGCCTTCTGCATCTGTGGAGATAATCTCAATGGTACGTCCACTGAGGGAAGTTAGTACATCTCCCGGACGGTAAGCCGCTCCATCCGGCATATTCTCAACCATCGGTACAACCGCAAGGATATTCACCTTAGGTTGAAGGCGGCCAATTGCATCCATAGCACCGATGACCGCTGCCGCGCCGCCCATATCCATCACCATTGATTCCATCCCTTGTGCTGGTTTGAGCGAGATTCCTCCAGTATCAAAAGTAATTCCTTTCCCCACAAAGCTGATCACATTCTCCCATTTCTCACAGCCTTGGTACTTGATCACCACAAGTTTGGGAGGATTAGCACTTCCTTGCGCAACCCCAAGAAGGGCACCCATGCCCAGTTCTTTCATCTCTTCTCGTTCCAGAACCTTTACTTCCATGCCATAACGTTCCGCTACTTCAACGGCACATTGAGCAAAAACCGCGGGCGTTAAATAATTGGCAGGCATGTTGACGAAGTCGCGCGCCAAATTGGTTCCTTTCGCAAACGCTGTTCCAGTTTTGATTCCCTCTTCCACCGCACTCTGATCGTTGGCAGAGCAGGCAATCAATACTTGGTCCAGTTCTTTTTTCTCTTCTTTTTCCTTCTTATATCCTTCAAACTTATATGAAGCGAGCGTTACGCCCTCAGCGATCGCATGAGCCGCTTGGAAAGGAGTTAAGGTCTCTCCAGATAAAATTCGAAAATCAATGATGATTTCCTTGCTGTTCAATTTAAGCGATTCATTTGCTGCACGGGCTGCAACTTCGCGCACCGTCTTGAAATTAACCTTCTCTTGTTTTCCAAGTCCCACCAGCAATAATTTCTTTGCGCCAAGTTTGCCAAAGGTATGTAGAACCGTAACCTCTTTCTTTTTTGCAGAGATATCGCCATTGGCCAGACTGGCTGAAAGGTATCCCTCTAAAGCTCGGTCCAGCTCTTGGAAAAAGGAATTGCGATCATTTCCATCTTCTGTGATCCCGATAACGAGACAATCGGTTTTGGTTTCTAATAAGGTTTGGGTAATTGATTGAATTTTCATACATGCACCTCCAAAACGTCTTATCTCCATAATAACTCTAAACACGAAATATTTGTACTCCTAAATGAAAGAGTTTTTAAAAATCATTTATTCTTCTCAAAAAGGCTAAGATACTCCCCATATCCCTCTTTCACCAAATCCTCTTTTGGAATAAAACGTAGCGCGGCAGAGTTGATACAATAGCGCAGTCCCGTTGGTTCGGGTCCATCCTCAAAGACATGACCAAGATGCGAATCTGCTTCCGTGCTGCGCACTTCAGTACGAATCATTCCATGGCTAAGATCCAATTGTTCCTTAATATGGTTCTTGTGCAGGGGTTTGGTAAAGCTGGGCCAGCCGCAACCGGAGTCAAATTTGTCTAGAGAGCTGAACAATGGCTCACCCGAGACAATATCTACATAGATCCCTTCTTCCTTATGATCCCAGTACTCATTACGGAATGGAGGTTCTGTGGCGTTATTTTGAGTCACTTCATATTGAAGGGGTGTAAGGATCTTCTTTAATTCCTCCTTATTCTTCTTCATTCCCCAATGCTTCTGAATGAACTGATCGCGCCCCGAACCTTTTCGGTAGAGACTGTACCGCAAAGGATTCTTTTGATGATAATTCTGGTGATACTCCTCTGCAGGATAAAAAGTGGATGCCGGCAATATCTCCGTAACGATTGGCTTACCAAACCTTCCGCTCTTCTCAAGCGCTTCCTTGGAAGCCAGCGCCTTCGCTTTCTGCTCTTCATTATGGTAAAATATGGCCGTTCGATAAGAGGAGCCGCGATCATAAAATTGACCGCCGGGGTCGGTCGGATCAATCTGACGCCAATAAATGTCCAATAGTTTCTCATATGGAAATACCTTTGGATCGAAGGTGATTTGGACCGCTTCATAATGTCCGGTCGTGTCGGAACAAACCTCTTCATAAGTTGGATTCTCTTTATGCCCTCCTGTATAACCGGAAACCACTTTAATCACGCCAGGCATCTCTTCAAAGGGTGAAACCATACACCAGAAACAGCCCCCCGCAAAGGTTGCCAATTCATATGGTTGATCTTCGCGAATCTGATTCAAGCTCATCACTCCATTTGCCGAATTCTTAATTTAGATTATACCACAACTATTTTCTGTCCCAGTTCGATATTCATTCATACATTCGCCGTGCCTGAAGTAATCTTTTTTTCAGCCAAAGTTCATCAATGGCATACTATTATTCAAGAATAAAAAAGGTTGTTGAACCATTTGGACAACAACCTTAAGAAAATGTATTTTCACCTCTTCGCACTAACCCAGAATATTTCCCCCGGCTATTCGGTCTCCCGAGTTACCTGAAGGATCGGTTACATGGTCATCTTCTCCCGCATGTATCAAAATGGATCTGCCAAGAAGCGAATTGGCATCTCCTTTTTTCAGCGTTGCTTTCTCAATAAAGAATTCCGCATTCACCTTCCCCTCTTGGGATACATTCAGATTCATCATATCTCCCATATGGTAGCCATCGGGATTATGAAATCCGTGCTCCCTGCCTCCCGGATTAAAATGCCCTCCTGCTGTAGCAAAGTCAAAGGATTGAAAGGCTTTCTCATGGATATGGAAGCCATGCTTGCCTGGCGGGAGATTGGTGGCCACAATATGTATTCTGACCCCATTCTCTTTCTCCGTTAAGACCGCCTGACCTATCTCTCTTCCTTTGCCGTTGACGATGACTACCTTAATCTCGTTACCTGAAGGTTTTACACTGCTCTGCTTTTCCGGATTTATCATAGCCAGAACTGCACTTGAGAAGAGCAGCGAGCCAAACAGCACCAATATGGCGAAATGTTTAAACCTAAATTTAGGATACATTTTAACCCTCCTATGATAAAATCTGCTCTTTATTCATCATCATTCCCAACGTAAACAGGTCTCTATTCAGCGCGAAGCCTCCTCTCATCTCTGATCCATGATGCGTATAAATTGATGAACCACTTTTTACTTCAGGGAGTTGACATACAATAAAAATGCGGAAAAAGAAAAGTTACATTATGATAGGAGCCATTGCGATTCTACTGCTCTCTTATTGCTTTATCACTTTTGCAGAACCCATCACTTCTTCCTCATCAGAGGTGATCATGGGAACCCTTATAAGCCTGAATCAGTCAAAAGAAGAGATTAAGATCACAACTGAAGACGGGGTTCAGACGCTGTCTTTGGCAAAATCGGTATGGGTATATCGCAATCAACAAAAATCGGCATTGGCTGAACTGAGGCAAGGAGATCTGGTGGAGCTAATCCTGAATTCCAAAAAACAAGTTGCTTATATTAAAGCGAAGTCAGAAGAATCTATTAATCAAAAGATAGACCCATCAGAAGAAAGCAAAGAGAATCGTTCTACTCTTAAAACCGAAGAAAATAGAAGATCCAATTTCGAAGAAAGTACGTCAGTTCATAAAGATTTATCTCCTCAACCGCAAATAGCAGCTACAGAGCAAAAGGGACATGAGGATCTTCCTGCCGAAAAAAATATCATGGAGAATGTTGAGAAAATTGAGGTGCACATAAAAGGAAGAGGATTGAAAATCAGACTAAAATATGAGGAAGGCCATGGTAAAGGCAATGCAAAGGTGGATATAGAGACTGGTCACGAAAAAATTCACCTTAAAGGCGATCAGGCAAAGTCATTTATCAAACAGATTCTAAGTACAACCGATCCATCATCCTTAACCAACAAAGAGGAAGCGATCTCTGCATTGGCTCAAGCACTTGAAATTAATCCCGATCACTACGATTTTAAAATTGAAATTAAAGCAGATAATCTGAATCTGAAGGTTGACCACCAAAAGGGCCAAGATAAACCAAAGCATAATCAATAGAAGGATGACCGTCTACAGTCATCCTCTCTTTTTAGTCTTTTTTCTTTTTACCTTTCCACTTTTTCTCGTGCTTCTCTTTCTTTATCTCAGATTGAATCTGATCCTCGGTTTGTCCCCATCGATTGCCCCAAATTCCGCTTTCGTACCAATTCTCGGGTTGCTGAAACTGAGTAACCGGGGTTCCTTTTAACGCTCTCGAAAGAATCTCCCTAAATACGATGGCTGGATAAGCTCCGCCAGAGGTAGTAAGATAATGATTCCGGTCGGTTTGGTCATACCCCATCCAAACGGCAGCCACCAACTCAGGAGTATAACCCACAAACCAGACATCCTTCTCCCCCTTCCCTGTAATACCGGCAAACTCTTCGGTATCCGGCAATTGCGTCGAACCTGTTTTTCCTGCCGTCGGGCGGTCAAGAGCGGCTCTTTTTCCGGTTCCTTCTTTCACAACCTCCTGTAAAAGCAAACTCATCTGATAAGCGGTCGTTGGGCTAAAGACTTCAACTTCTTTTGCGTCCGCTTCGATCAGCGGGTAGCCGTCACGAGTAGTAATCTTTGTGATCGCATAAGCCTCTTTCATTTTTCCTAAGTTAGGGAAAACGCTGTATGCTTGGGCCATCTGCAGAGGCGAGACCCCTTTATATAGCCCTCCTAGAGCAATTCCCAGGTTACGGTCTTCCTTTTCCAATGGTATTCCCAGTTTCTTTGCAGTCTCTACTCCGGTCTCAATGCCGATCTCATTTAGCAGCCATACAGCGGGGATATTCCATGAATGGATTAACGCTTCATAAAGAGATACCTGCCCGCGATACCTGTGATCCCAATTTTTCGGAGTATAACCGTTAATATTTAACTCTCCGTCATAAAGCATGGAAGCAGGCGTATAGCCTTTCTCGAGCGCAGGGGCATATACGACGAGCGGCTTGATGGTAGAACCGGGTTGCCTTCTTAATTGGTAGGCATGATTAAAGCCGCGGAAGTGATGATCGCCCCGTGAACCGATCAATCCGCGAATCCCTCCTGTATATGGATCAATCACTACTGCACCGCTCTGGATCAATTGGTCTTCGGCGCTCTCCGGGAAGAATTGATCATTCTCATAAACCTCTTCCATCGCTTTTTGCACAGTTGGGTCGAGCTGGGTATAGATGCGAAGACCTCCAGTTAAAAGCTGTTCCTCTGTAAATCCATACTTTGAGATCGCCTCTTCAATCACATAATCGACGTAGGACGGATATCTTCCTTTTAAGTCATCTCCTTTTTCCGTATTTAGTTCTAAAGGAGCGGCCTTGGCCGATTGATACTGGCTTTCCGAGATATACCCCTGCTCTTTCATCAATGAGAGCACAAGGTTACGGCGTTCCAACGCCTTCTCCTTATTTTTGAAGGGAGAATAATGGGTTGGTGCCTTTGGCAAAGCAGCAATCAGTGCTGATTCTGCAAGGGTGAGATCTTGAACGTTTTTACCAAAGTAATAACGCGCAGCCTGCTCGACTCCCCAGCATCCTTCGCCAAAATAGATCTGATTTAAATAGATCTCAAGTATCTCATCTTTAGAATAGGTTGACTCGATTTTAATCGCCATACCCGCTTCTTTTATTTTACGCCAATAGGATCGCTCTGAGCCTAAGAAAAGATTCTTCACCAACTGCTGGGTAATCGTACTGCCGCCTTCCACAATTCCACCCGATTTCATATTTTTCAGCAATGCTCTTGCAATGGACTTATAGTCCACTCCTGAATGTTCATAGAAACGTTGATCTTCCACTGCTATGACGGCATTGCGCAAATCGATGGGAATCTCTTGTAAGGGCACAGGAATAATTCTGGAAGAAGAAAGCTGTGAAGCGGGTTGGCTGTTTCGATCATAGATCAATGTGGGTTCGGGTAAAGGATTTTCTAATTTGCTAATGTCTAATTGGGAGATCCAAAAGCTGACCAGACCAAAGGAAAGGATGAGCAGGATGAAAAGAAAGAATAAAACAATCTGCCACCATCTAAGCTGTTTTAACATTAAATTTCCCTCTTAATGGTTCTCTTCATCTATCTATACGATTTGCTCCGTATAGATCAGAGGGAGGAAAAGTTTTGGATATCGGATTCTTGCTCTCATATTCGGTATGTATTATCAAACAAGAGAGCGGAAGTTATAATATTTTTCAAAGGGGGAGATGAAATGGATAGCGAGATTTTCCAAGCGGTGTACGAATCTATTTTGCAAAGAGATACCCGATACGACGGCCGTTATTATGTCGGAGTATTGACAACAGGAATTGTCTGCAGGCCATCCTGCCGCTCACGCATTCCCAAACCAGAAAATATCCGTATTTTCGAAAGCATTGAGGAGGCGCTTAAACATGGATTTCGCCCGTGTAAAAGATGTCGCCCGGATTCCCCTGGAAAAGACGGGCCTGATGCGGCGATAGCCAAGGCAGTCATCGCTCTGATCCGCACTCGATACAACGAAAATTGGACGCTTCGTTCGTTAGCTTCTCAGCTCAGCATGAGTCCGTTTCATCTTCAACGCATATTCAAGAGAACAGTTGGAACGACCCCTGCCAAAGAGTTGCTCAACAGACGCTTAGAGATTGCGCGTCGTTTACTGATCGAAAGCGACAAACCCGTCCTCGAGATTGCCAGGGAAATTGGCTTTCGCAGTTCATCGCATTTTGCCTTTGTTTTTCAAAGAGCAACAGGATCGTCTCCAAATGATTTTCGCAACCAACACCTAAAAAACAATACCTGTTATTTTGCAAAGGAAGGTTATAGGCAATGGAAAAGAAGTTAACTGAAGTATACTGGAGCAAACTGATCCATAAAACGTTTCAAAATCAGCCGCTCTATCTGGCTGCTACCCAAAAGGGGCTATGCCGAATCAGTTGGCCAAATGAATCATTTGAAACATTAAAAAAGTGGATCGAGAAACAGATACCTAATGCGGTACTGATCGAGGAGAGCGGGGCATTATCCCCGTATATCGAGCAAATCTCCGAATATCTGGAAAGCAGGAGGCGGGAATTTTCCGTTTCTCTCGATCTATACGGAACTCCCTTTCAGATCTCCGTATGGTGGGCATTAGCTCAAATTCCCTACGGCCAAACCCGAAGCTACTCCCAGATCGCAGAGTCGGTAGGACGTCCAAAAGCGGTTCGCGCTGTGGGCGCAGCAAATGGAAATAACCCGGTACCAATTATACTCCCATGCCATCGCGTCATCGGAAAGAATAGCGTACTGACCGGATTTAGAGGTGGACTGCAATTAAAAGAAACGCTGCTGAAACTGGAGGGTTTCCATGAATACATCCCAGGCGGTCACAAAAGATTTCAATTTTGAAAACGGCACGGATTGCTTTGCAATACCTGTACCCAAAGAGTTCAGTTTTGATGAAATCCTTCGCTATCTTACCCGTTCTGCTTACGAATGTCTCCACCATGTTGAAAACAGGAAAGTATATAAGCTGCTCCAAATCGAGCAGGAACCTGTTCTGATCGAAATTTCTTCCGAATATCCTTTACTTCTCCATGTTCGATTTGTAAACGGAAAGCCGTTGAACCATGCTGTAAGGGAGATTGTCTCGGACTATATCCGGGAATGGTTTGATTTAGAAAGAGATCTGAAACCTTTCTATGATTTGGCTGCAGATGATAAACTCCTCGGAAAATTGGCGCGCGATTATTTTGGCCTGCGCATTGTGGGCATTCCCGATCTGTTCGAAGCACTTTGCTGGGCCGTGATCGGCCAACAGATCAACCTTCATTTTGCGTATATATTAAAAAAACGTTTTACAGAACAATATGGCCGTTCTCTCATTTGGAATGAGAACAGGTATTGGTTGTTTCCTAAACCGTCCGATATCGCCCATCTATCTCCAGATCAATTAAGAACACTGCAATTTACTGCCAAGAAAGCAGAGTATATTATCCATATTGCAAAGTTGATAGAAAATGGCACTTTGTCAAAAAAAGCATTGCTGGAACCAAATGATTTTCAAGCGTCAGAACGACATCTGCTCTCCATTCGCGGAATCGGTCCATGGTCAGCTCATTATGTCATGATGCGCTGTTTACGGAACCCCAGAGCTTTCCCGATTGGCGATGCAGGGCTGCATCAAGCGGTAAATCAACTGCTTTGCTTAAATCGCAAGCCTTCTAAATCAGAATTGGAGCAGCTTTTTAATAAGTGGGTTCCCTGGGAAGCTTACGCAGTCTTTTATTTATGGCAAAGTCTCATTGACAATAAAGAGATGGAGTAATTATAATTTTGTGTAAAACAAGGAAAATATTTTGTTTTATATGTTTTTCATTGTGAGGTGGATGGATGGTGAAAGATAGAGTCCTGGCTGCAGCCCGAATGGAGATTCAGAAAAAAGGATTTCGTTTTACCATGAACGATCTGGCTAAACGTCTCGGCATGAGTACCAAAACGATTTATGAGCTATATCCTTCTAAAGATGAACTGCTGCATGAGCTTCTGCAAAATTCGATAGATGAGTTAAAGGAAAAAGAATTGGAAATCCTGTCTGATCGCTCATTAGATACTATTGAAAAACTGAAAAAGGCGCTGGTACTGCTTCCCGGGGATTTTCAGTTTTTTGATCTTCAACGATTAGACGAGCTTCAGAAATACTATCCGGAGTTATGGATAATCATCGATCAATTTATCACGAAACAGTGGGATGGAATCCTGGAGTTAATCAATGAGGGGGTTTCGAGCGGAAAATTGCGTTCATTTAACACCGATCTTTTTATTGAGGTATATATCGGCGGTTTATATCGATTGCTGGAGCAATCCTCCAAAAAAGAGAGCAAGATGAAACTGATCGATGCTTTGGAAGAGATGACGGATATTCTTTTAAAAGGAATCGTTGTATGAAGGAGCGAAATAAACTATGTCATGGATATTGTTATCTTTAGCCATACTGTTTGAAGTCGCCGGTACTACTGCTATGAAGCTATCTGGTGGATTTAGTAAACTCCTCCCCTCTTTATTGATGATTCTGTTCTACCTATTCAGTTTCTCCCTGCTTAACTTCGCCTTAAAAGGACTGGAAGTGAGTGTTGCCTATGCGATCTGGTCAGGAGTTGGAACGGCTCTGATTGTCATCATTGGATTGATCCTATTCCGTGAAAAGATTACAACGCTAAAAATGATCTCTATCTTGCTCATTATTCTCGGTGTAATAGGATTGAACCTAGGCGGAAACTTGCATGAAGGCCAGAAAGCCCCGCAAATTGAAAGCAAGATGACAGAGGGATGAGTATATGAGCAGGGCATTAAAATCCTTGTTTTTGATTACGGATATCGGATTTATACTCTATTGGACCGTTACCTACTTCCAGTTGATTCCTAAGGAGTATCTGTACCAAGATTATCAAAACAGGCTGCTCGTCATTTGGAATTGGTCCTTTTTTCCTTTGGATCTCTTAATATCAATTACCGGACTTCTTAGCATCTATCTTCATCGAAAGAATGATGAGCTTTGGAAGAAAGTTGCATTAATCTCCTTAGTCTTAACCTTCTGTTCAGGATTACAAGCAATTGTTTTCTGGATCATCAAATTAGATTTTGACCCTGTATGGTGGATTCCGAATTTATATCTTCTCCTTTATCCGCTCTTCTTTATTCCGGATCTATTGCGCAGGGAAAAAGATTAATTGAATGACGTACCCACTTACATTTTTCATCCAGGGAAATGAGAAGGTAAATCACCAATCATATGTAAAATCAATCACCTACATTCCAAATGATCTTCGATTTAACTTCGTCATATTTCCTTTTTAAGATGATATTCTTTAAGGTGTGGAATCGCCTCTATAGGAATATACATTCTTATATATGTACAAATAATTACATTGATAATTTGCCCATTCCTATACAACAAATTAAGCTGACAAATCATCAATGTACTTCACTCTTTGAGACCATAATATAGTTTTTACATCGTATCGATTTAATGCGTTAATTACATCAGTATTTATAGGTTTATCTGAGTCATTAAGAATTGCATATAGGGTACTGTCTGATTTACGGGTTTCTTTTGTATCACTCCAAGCCCATAATAATTGTTCAGAAGACTCTCGAGTAGGATTATTTATTGTCTTAATAATTCTTTCGGGGCGAAACTTAGATTTAGGAATAACGAATTCAAATTTATGAGAGAATCCGCTTTTCCCTGTAAAACTTATGTTGTCAGTATAGCGAATTTCGTACTCAATTAAAAAGGCCTCTACATCTTCAAGAAAAATACTTTGTACATTTGGTCTGGCAATCATGAACATGTCATTTACCGTTAACATTGCTTGAAGCAGCAGATGTTTTTTACGTGGAAAGTCATCTATAGTTGCTTCCACAAATAATTCATCCTTTTCAGAACGCTGCACACCATATCCATTTAATATGGTTTGAAAAATTTCCTTTCTTTTCTTTGTAGAATCAATGTCAAGTCCCGACATCAACAAATCAGAAATAATATACCCATCATCAGTTAGTATAATCCCATTTTCTTTTGGTATGGCATAGATTTGAAGGTAATCATTGTGACGATCAACCAAAGGAGAAGTAATCTCTATTACTCCGTTTAAATCCCTCAATGTTATTTTCTGGTTCAACCAATTAAGATAAGCGTTTTTTAACTGTTGATCAAGAGATTTTTTCACACCAAATCACCTCCTTGATAAGATATTGATGGGATATTAATTATTTTATTATATCTTAGAAAATCCACAAGTACTTGTGCTAAATCATCAGGATTTGTTGCAATAATATCTTCTAATGGATATGCCCATTTTAAATCAAACCCCTCACGGTAAATATGAATGTGGGGACATGGGATTTCAGTACCATCTGGATTTGGATGTGCAGGTCCCTCAATATCGACTCTGATTAAGATCTGTGATTTTTGATATCTAGTTTGATATGTACATTTTTTTATATTTAATGTTCCTCTTCGATTAACATCAAGAATAAATTTGTCCTTAGTTGTAGTACTCTCAGCATCTAATAACAAATATTCCCCTGGCATAGGAAAACTTATAGGCACATTAGATAATAACTGTTTTAATGATTGTAATAATAAATCGGCCTCTTCTTGTGTTAACATTATAGACTCTCCCTGTTCAATATTATTCTATATTTTAAAAAACCCTGCCATTCATCTCTGACTGACAGGGCTGTTAATCCTCAATATCACAAGCTATCATCTTTTCAAGTCGTTTTTATTATAACATTATTATTAATTCTTCTAAGACTTTCTCTATATTCATCTGCTGACGGACTTTCGATCCAGTTAATAGTTCCACTATGAAGCTCTCTGACCACTTCTTGAATTTCTCTGAGAGGAACCTTAAAGAACTCTTTTCTTGGATTAACTTTATTTAGTTCATATTTGCTTAGTCGTTCCTGTAGTTTTGATTCTAAAGCTGGTGCATCTTCTGTAAATATTATTGCATGCACATCAAATTTAAAGGGTACAGATGCATCCCCAAGTTCATTAATTCTCTCCATGGGATCCAAACGCCTGGTCATGCCTATTTTGTAAACATTCTCACCAAATGCACCTATATTAGATATTATGTATACGAACCCTGCCCTTGTATTTTGTTCGCGGTTTATAATATCTTCCTTGTCTTTGGTAATCTGCTTCAATTTCTCCTGCAAATCTTGTATTTGTTCTATGTAAAAGTTTTTCTCTACTTCACTCACTGTTCGCTGCATACTGGTCATCATCTTTTTGATCTCATTCCGAAAATGTGTTTCTTCCTTCTCCAGTTTTTGTCTCTCCCTTTCTAGTTCTTTACGTGCTTTTTCTTCATCAATAAGTTGTTCTTTAATGGCTTTCTGTATTTCGCGTTCCTGTTCTTTTTTAAGTTCGTATGTATAAACGAGATTAAGCTCTTCAAGTTTACTTTCTAAGTATTCTTTAGAAAGAGCTACACCGTCAGTCTCAAAGATCTTATTGAGTAGTTCAAAAGATTTGGTTATTTTGCCACGAGCAGAATCTACATTACGAGCGGATAAATTAGAAATGATATTTTCACATTCTGTGTTGAAACATCTAAGGATTTGTTTTGCATTGTTATTGACAACCTTCTTGTTGGCAAGGGATGTAATCTCCAGAGCTAAGTTTTGCTTGATCAGATCCTGCTGACTAAGTTTAAGTAATTGAAGTTTATTCTTAATTTCTTCTGAAGTAAATTGTTCATAAGCAGATGTATCTGCAACGGATACCAAACTCTCTTTGGTCAAAACCTCAATTTCTGATTGAAGACGCTGCACTTCTTTGGTTAGTTCGTCAATTTTTTCTTTAAGTGATTTTTCCTTTTGGATTAGATGTTCGACTTTTAGAACAGCCTCTTTATGTATTTTTTCAACTTTAAGTGTAGCTTCATTAATAATACTTTCTGCTTTTCTATTAGCTAAATCCAAGACATCCGATGCGGTTTCATATACCTTTTTCTGTTTTCTGATAAGGAAATAGCTTATAATTGGTGGAATTAAATATATAGGCCAGAGAGCTGCCATAAGAGCTATAAACCATGTGTTTATGTACCACTTCTTTTTCATACCAGATCCCCCTTTTTTTAAATCGACTACGGTATTTGTTGAATATTTAGATCTTTTGCCTTATTTTACAATAAAACCAGACATTTTAGAATATTTCAACCGTACTATTATTAGACCAGGAAAGGGTGAGGATTAAAAAGTTAAATTTTCCATCTGATGATATAGCAATTCATCCATGAGCTTTGCTCAACAGCGATTCTCAGTCCATTGAGAATGGAACACTAAAAGCAAACGAACCTGGGGAGATAGTGCAATGGACGATAAAAAAGCGGAATTGATCACAATTATTCGCAAGAAGTGCCAAGAGCACGGATATATTCTCAAAGATTAATTGAAAATCTTCTCCATCGTTTTTAGTTTTATCGTGATAACTCTCGTCCGTAAAAAAAGAGGAGTTTCCTCCTCCCGCAATAATCGACTCACAAATAATTTAAGTTAACCAGCGTGGCATTCTTCACAACAGTAATAGCACCCGTCGAAGTTCGTTTTGCCTGATTCTTTTTTTGCTCGCTGAATAGCGGAATAACAATCTTTCTCATAACCGATCATTACGCGATTAGCAAGATTCGGTATATACGAGCAGTCCTCCGCATGAACTTCATGATTGCCTTTACTATCAATGTTTTTGTTGTAGTAGTAAAATTTATGCATTTTGGACTCCTCCTCTATTCAAATTTGTTAAGCCTGGATAGCTATCCATTTCGACAGATAAGAGGAAAATCCTACAAAAAAATTAACCAACGAAAAAGTCCGTTGATCAGGGAGAATATGTGATGTACCAAGTTTTTCAGAAAGGCGAGTGTATCGATGCTTGAAAAAGGAATAAATTATACCATACCAAAAGGCTGAGATCGTCGACGAAGTTATCGCGAATAGTTTTTGGGAAGTAAACGAAGATCGTATTCGCGATGAGTAAAGTACGATCTGGATATGAACGGTTTGGATTCACCGGTTGACTTTCCAACATTCGCACCTTAATACAAGATAAACAATGATGTTAGCACGCTTACAATTGCTGAATTCCTGAGTGAACATGATTGACTTTTTGATCTAACTGGACCATCAATCACATCTAAAGTATAGAACTTACTTATTGATCGCTATGAGAAGTTAGTTGATGAAATCATTAACGAAATGGAAGAACAGGAAGCTGATGATGAGATCATCAGAGATTACTACAGAAACGTCATATGAACTTATGAATGCTTTCAACAGTATTCCTCTTCACGCAATGGACAAGCTATACAGCTTATTACAAGAGATTAGGAGTTATACAGGCTGTGTTTCTCTTCCATATCGAGAACAATACGGTCAAAAATTTATATATTGTACGAAATCCGGATAAACTGCTTCACCTCTAAGGCTTATTTCTCCATCAACTTCCAAGTTTAGCTTTTCAAAGGAGCGAGCATAAGTTGTCATGGTTTGACCAACGAAAAAAGCGTGTAACCAAATACCTTCCTCCGGTACTTTGGTTACACGCCGTTGCTTGGCAAGACGGCCAAACCGAATCAATTATTACAGAATTGAGTACCCCAGCGACTGGACGTCTCTTTGGAACATCTGTACGGTCTCTAATGAAATCTGCCAGGGATCTTTGCCGATGTTCGGCAGCTTCTTCAAGATATCGTTAGTGCAAGTGATGATATCACACCCGCATTCCTGGGCTTGAAAAATGTTGTACAATTCCCTTGAACTAGCCCACAAAAGTTCCGTATTCGGTTTGCTGTGGCAAATCGCCGCCGCTCTGATCATCGTCGGCACTGGATCGACTCCCGAGTCAGCAAGTCTGCCGGCAAACACGGAGACGATGTTGTTCGTTCCCGGCGCGAAAGCATCAACCGTTTCCGTTACCTGCTCCAATGTGAGGATCGCTGTCACATTAAGTGCAACCCCTTCCGCAGACAGTTTTTTGATCAGCGGAATTGACGATTCACCTTGTGCATTCATCACTGGAATTTTCACATAGACGTTTTTCCCCCAGCTAGCAATTTTTTTTGCTTCTTGCTCCATTACCGCGAAATCGTCGGCAAACACTTCAAACGAGATGGGCAAATCAGGGATTTGCCGCAATGCTTCCTTGGCAAACGCCTCGTAATCGTTCACTCCTGCTTTTTTCATCAGACTTGGATTGGTGGTAAACCCTTTCACCACTCCGGATCGATAGGCTGCTACCATCTCTTCCAACACGGCTCCGTCGGCAAACACCTTAATCGTGATCGGCTTCATTATATCCCTCCGTTATTAGCAAGAATCAGGCGCTTTCTTGGTAATTGTTGAGCGCTGTTGATTTCGTCTTGACGAAGCTGGGGATGACCAAGATGATCAACAACAACGCCGCCAGACAGTATATGCCGAAGGAACCCAACCAACTGGAAGCCTTTCCGAAGAGGATTCCCAACAGCCCAAAGTCTGCATCGCCAAAAGTTGTGTTCTGGTAACCCAACTGGCCGAGAACGGGCAGCAACAAGGCCGGCAGGAAGGTAATCGCCAATCCGTTGACAAATGCTCCGACTATGGCTCCTTTTCGGCCGCCGGTAGCGTTTCCGTAAATACCTGCAGTCGCACCGCAGAAGAAGTGCGGCACCAGTCCCGGAATAATCAATACGCCGCCCAACGCTCCCAGTATCAGCATGCCGATAATGCCTCCAATAAAGCTGCTGACAAACCCGAGAATTACCGCGGTGGGCGCATAGGTAAAGAATACAGCGCAATCGACAGCCGGAATGGCATTGGGAATAATTTTGGTAGCAATCCCTTGGAATGCCGGAATCAAATCAGCAAGGATCATTCGCACGCCCGAGTAGACAACAGCTACCCCGACGGCAAATTTAAGCGCAGCCAGCAACGTAAACAAATACGGAGACTTACCGCCGGAAAGCGTGGAGACAAATTCGGGTCCTGCAGCAATCGCGGCGATCAGATAGAAGATCACCATCACCAGAGCGGTGGAAATTGTCGTATCGCGGAGGAACCGCCACTTTTCGGGAATTTCTATCTTTTCCGTACTCTCATCCGGTTTCCCCACAAATTTGCCCACCCAAGCGGACAAGTAGTAACCGATGCTGCCGAAGTGACCCATGGCCAGTTCGTCCCCGTCGGTTACTTTCAATGTGCTTTTCTGGCCGATGGCCGGCGAAATGGCGCTCCAAGCACCAAGCACAAATCCGCCCATGAGCACCAACTCAACGCCTTCCATACCTGCCGTTTTCAATACAGCAGAGAGCAAGCAGGCCATAAAGAAGCTGTGGTGTCCGGTGAGAAAAACATATTTGTACTTCGTAAAACGAGCAATGATCAGATTGAACAGTAAGCCGGTAACGAGGATCGACATCGTCTCCACGCCCAACACCTTTTGCGCCACGGAAACGATCGCTTCGTTATTTGGCACTACTCCGGTAATGTGAAAACCCTTTTCGATCATTTTGCCGAGCGGATCGAGGTTGGTCACGATCACCTCGGCGCCCGCACTCAACATCAAATACCCCAGGATTGGGCTTATCGTTCCGGTAAATACTTTGTGACCCGGCTTGCGCAGCGCAATCAACCCAATAAACGACATAAGACCGATCAGCAAAGCAGGTTCACTTAACACGTCTTTCAAAAAATTCAATAGGCTGGTCAGGAAACTCATATTCTACACCCACTTTCCAATGATATTCTCATGGAGAATTGCAAATCGTATTGTGGAAGGAAGAGTTATCTGCCCTTCTCTTCCGCCATTTGTTTGATGATATCCAAGACGTCTTCCTCGATTTTCTTCTTATTGATGTAGCTGCGTACAACGGCAGTCCGCTGTCGGTCGAACTGTGACGCCAATTCGTTGACTGTCACGATCAAGTCACAATCCTTTCCTTTGGCGGAATGAAAATCGGACGATTCGACGCTGACCCGAATGCCGTGTTCCTCGCAGATTTCTTCCACTTTCATTTTCAGCATCAAGCTGCTTCCGATCCCGTTGCCACATACTGTGATGATTTTTAACATGACGAACCTCCCTGAATGATTGATTGTCATTTCAAACTGTATCGCTCTACCATGGCTAAAATCTCATCCTTGTCAGCGGCGGCGATCAAACGGTCCACATTTTCTGTTTCGGAGATCAACTCGGTCAATTGTCCAAGCGCCCGAAGATGGGTTTCGTTATCGACGGCGGCAAGAACGACAACCAGGTTCGCATGATGGTCTTCATCATCGGAAAAAGCTACTTTTTCTTTCACCCTAAGCAGGCTGATGCCGATCTTTTTCACCCCGTCCTCCGGGCGCGCGTGCGGAACAGCAACGTTCGGCGTCAGCACAATGTAGGGACCCAATTCGCGAACATTGCGGATCATGGCCTCGATATAACGCGGTTCAATTGCGTTTGTCTCCAGCAGGGGCTGTGCCGCAATCTCGATTGCTTCTTCCCAGTTGCTTACTCTGTCGCGCATTTGTATCATCTCTTCTGTGAGCAGTTCCTTCAGCATCGGTTTATACCTCCTGATGTTTTCCGCAATCGTCCTAGTCAGCACCTTGGCCAGTCCGCTGCGCAACCCGTCTTCGTCAAAAACGTGAGAAAACTGTTTGACTGTTTGCACAATGTCCTGGACATTCGGCGTGATCGGTTGTTTGCCGTGGACGAGCAGATGCACTTCTTGGTAAATTTTCGCTTTGTCCAATCCCGACAGGATGGGGTTGACCAAAATCAACGGTTTATTTGTCTGAATCGGCACCGTGGAGAAGATCAGATCGCACGCTTTCTCGTGTTCGGGTTTGAACTCACGCAGAGAAATCGTATCGACTACAGCCAGTTCGGGTACCAGCTTTTCAATCTGGTTGCGCAGCATATTGGATGTGCCAATGCCGTTGGGACAGATGATGATCGCACGTTTTCGCCGCACATGCAGGTCTCCCTGCGCTTCCAGCAGAGCGCCAAAGTGAAGCGTCAGATAACCGATTTCGTCTTCCGGGAGACGGCAGCCTACAAATTGTTCGAACTTCTCCGATGCCTTTTTTACAAGCGTAAACAAGTCGAAATGTTCCGACTTTATTTGTGAAAGAAATGGATTCACAATCGGGATGTGAAACAATATTCGGTAATAGGCCGGTTTTAAATGTAAGATCAAGTTTTGCACAACCTTCTCACGGTCGACAAACGAAACACAGGCGAGTCGTTCAAACTCATCTACCATTTCGGTGATCAGTTCATAAAGCATCTGCATGTTTTGTGAATCGTGTGCATGATCACCAGTGCGCATACTGATACCCAAAAGCTGCAGTGTCACATAGTAGATTTCCGACTGCTCTACATGTTGCCCACACATCTCCAACAACTTCCGGGCGGCCTTAAACTCGCGCGTCTCCGCTAATAACGACTGTTCCGTCGGTGTGAAAGCGATCGATTTGCCATTCTGCATCCGTCTAAACAGCACAACCAGAAATGCAGCCAGTTCATACATCTTCTCCTCGACAAAGATGACCTGCAACGACTGTTCAATCTCTTTTAATCCCTCCAGGATTTTGTTGTACAGGTCGTCAAAGTGACCTTTGCCTCGTCTGCCATCTATCGCCAGTGCCAGCAGTTTCAAGCCATTCATCTGTTGCAGCAGCAATGAAACGCACTTCAGCACAAGTGACCGTTGATCACGTTCTTCGCCGATTAAGTGGTACCCTTCCTTGCGCGTGTAGGCGATCTCGACGTTAAATCCTGCAGCAAGCCGTTTTGCTTCCTGAATGTCTGCAAGTGTCGTGTTGCGACTCATCTGCAAGATGGAGATAAGATGATAGAGTGAAATTGGTTCGCAACGGATGAACAACAGCAGCACGATCAGCAGCGCCCGCTCCTCTTTGGAGAGAAAGTAACTGTTCCCCTTTACCTCGAGAGGCCGACTGACAACGAAACGGCGAACTGCGTCATTCACGGACAACCCGCGGGACCGCTCGTTTTTAATCGGCGGCAGGCCATTGGCTTTGAGCCATTCGTTAATTTTGCCGAGGTCATACACAATTTGTCGTCGGGTGCAGTTCATCTGGTACATCAATTGTTGAATCGTGGCCACGCGATTGGATGTGATGGCTGTTAGCAGTGCCGATGAGCGCTCATCCAGCATATCCATCTCCTCCTGAGACTATTATAAATTGAAACGCTTACATTTTTGTCGAAAATTGATCCCGATTTTTGTCACCTGATTCTGTACACATGTGGATTGTAAGCAAACACATCTCTTACTCATTCCCTATCTCGCGCATCGCATTTTTTATTCCTGATCTCGTTCGTCTTTATCTGAAAAACTTCGCTTCCCATTTATCGTTGAACCGTACAGCTCTTCATGTACAAAAAAAGGAGAGGTTACCCTCTCCCGTTACATAGGATGTAAAGGCAGTCCTGTATCACCTGCCTACACAATTCTCTTATATGCTTTCCATATCACTTTCAAAATATTTCCGGTCTTCTTCCTTTGAGATGTTCTTTGCTGCTTCATGTGCCAATTGTACGTATTTCTCTTTCTCAGATTCGTTTCCGGCTATTTTATATGCCCTTGCCAATGCCTCATATGCAAAGGCCAAATCAAAATCTCCGATTCCATGTTCTTGACAGATCTCGAGGCAGCGCTTAGCGTGAACGATGGCAGGTTCCGGCCTATTCAGGACAGAATAGACTCTGGATACTTGCCATTCGCCGCGGGCTAAATTAACCGGTTTGCCCACAATCCCCCAGTGATACCTGGAAGCATGAGCGGCATGGATCATATTGTCAATATCTTCTTGCGTGCGATCCTGCTTTTCCAAGAGCGTCCATACAAAATTAAATAAGTCGACCGCACATCTCTTGTGAAATTGTTCTTCTGTGTACGCATTAGTTTCCTGATTCAATCCCAAAATCCCCTTTCCATGTGTTGAAATCATGTCTGCATGTTCAGCCCATTCACAATGATACTACACACTTGGTACAAATCCCTTTTCAATTTCATTTTTTATATCAAATATCATTAACTTTGCATAAAACATTTCTTAATTTGTCAATAAGGAATTTGTGGTATTTTGGGCTTTTCAGGGTATAAAAAACTCCTTATAATTAGGTTTGGTAGTAGCCCTTGTCCAAATCCTAACAATAAGGAGACAGCTATGGATAAGGATATCATAAAATCAACATTAAGTGTACTACTAAATGAAATCGATTATAAAATGGTTGAGAATCTTATTGGCTTATGGTCTAAACAGGTATACCAAAAAGCTAAAGTTTCAAACGTTTCTTTCGTTGCTCATTCATGCTCAATTGAATCAGACGGAAAGTCTTACGGCTTGTTCGAAAGAACTTAGCGAAACTGAGAAACTGCAAAAACATCTCGATCTTGTTTCGATTAGCACAGCACAACTTTCCAGAAAGTTAAGTAACCTTTCTCCAGAAATCATGGAACGTATTTTTAAAAGCCTAGTCTTAAAAGTACAAAGTGTGCTTAGAACTCCATCCATCATTCGGGAGATTGGAATGCTACTTGTCATTGATTCTACAACGATGAGCATGAGTCTGGGGCAATCCCGCCGATGGGCGATAAGGCTTTGATTTCATCCTGAAAACGTTCCTCCGGTGGCACACCGGTTGTAGAGTTGGGTTTGGCGTTGGCCACGGTCTCCAGCCACTGCAGCGCATCCTGGTTCCAAGCCTCCAACCTCGGTTCATGCTTACGTTGCAAGAAGTTTTGGCGAACATATTTTACTGAATTTTCCACCTTACCTTTGGTTCGCGGTTTCCCCGGTTTACATACGTCCACTTGGAATCCATAGTAGTGGGCAAAATCCGCAAAGACGCTTGTGAGGACGATTTCTTGAAGCAACCGTTTCTGTACTACGGTCTTCATGTTGTCAAAGAGCACTTTTTTCGGTATGCCTCCAAAATATTCGAAGGCCTGTCTCATACAGCGCAGGAAACTGTCCATCTTCATGGCATCCGTGAAGCATACATACCGTTTTCGTGAATACCCCATGGTCATGATAAATCCATAAATCCGTCTGCGTTTTCCTTCGAAATTCTGAATGCCACAATCCATCCAATCCACTTGCGCTTGTTCTCCCGGAGCGGTTTCATAGCGCGGGATCGCCTGTTTCCTTGGTGCACTCCGGAATCCTTGAACATAATCCTTAAGAATCGTTTTCCCGCCGACGTAACCCATTGCTCGTATTTCATCCAACAGAACCTCACAATTGGTCGTCCCTTCCTCAATCCGTTGCCGGATATACGCCCTAAATGGATCCAGCTTGCTTCCCCGAGCGGGTCGGGTTTGTTTCTTCGGAATTTCCTTTGTATACTTCTTCGCGGTTGGCCAACTGATCTGTAATTCGTCGGCGATTGCGGTAATGGTCCATCCTTTCTTCTTCAAATCTTGAATCACCCAGAACATTTCTTCCTTTCTCTCAAAATTCACTTCTCTCTAGCCTCCCCCTCTATACATAGTTGCGCACCTATTATATCGGGGGACTCGAGCCTATTCTAAAATTTTATTCCGGCTATATTCTTAATTTTACACCCGGCTTTACCAGTCGTTTGAATTTGAAAAAAGTCCCCCGAATTACGACGGGATAAAGTGCATTTTCACAATCATATTGTAAGTTAAAAGCGGACAAGGAATGATCCTGAATACTCAAGAAGTACCTCAAACCTACCTAGTAATTGGGAATAAAAGCGTAATGAAGGTGAGATACTCTTTAATGGACAAGGAATGATCCTGGTGCGAAAGAGTATACTCTTCCTGTACTAGTGATCATTTTTTATGAGTGAAATAAAAGCTAGTATTCATGCCAGAGTGACTTGCATCACAAAATTTGGTGAAGGGACAAAATTTTTTCGTAAATTTATAATTCTACACTTTATTCCATGAATTGAATCGATATAATTAATAATTGTATTAATACTTCAACAAATAATAACGACAGTTTTTTCAAGAAATTCTAAAATGCAGGGAGAGTAAATCCAATGAAAAAAATTCTATTTTCATTCGTTGGCAGCAACGATCCATTTGGAGCAAAAGACGAGCGAACAGGAATACAAACAGAAGGCTCTATTGTTTCTCTTGTTCATCTCATTAAACCTGACATCCTCTATCTCTTTCCTACCGCTAAATCTGTGAATCAAAAATCTACTGAATCAAATGCGAGAGAAGTGGAAGACTGGCTAGTTAATGTGTTAAATCTTCAACTTGAAGTCTATATCTACCCCTTACGCTTCAACCCAACCAATTATAAAGAAATTCTCCGTACAGTACGTAGAGAAATCTCTGATATCTGGGGGCAACTTCCAAAAGAATCAGAGATTCATATCAACGCATCTTCAGGGACTCCACAGTTGAAAAACACTTGGTTATTGCTGGCATACTCAGGGATAATGGGAAATCCCAGAATTTGGCAGGTAGCCAATCCAAATGATGTCAAATCGGAGGAAGAACGATTCACATTAATTGATCTCGACTTCTTTGAAGAAGAAAATCTTAAAAAACGTATCTATACATATACAGATGAAATGGCTTTTGGAGTAGTAGCTGATGATGCTAAGAAATTAAGAGATTCTACAGTGCATGAAAATGTTCAGCAACGTGCCAACTTTTTATTCGAACTTTTCATCGGGTATGAAATGTGGGACCTGATTTTTTACAAAAAAGCTTACGAAAAAATTCGGAAAGTTTATGAAAGCAAACAAAATATAGATAGTTATCAAGAAGTAAACCATATCATCGAAACACAAATGCTATATTTAGATGATCTTAAAAATGAAAGACCAGAGGAAACACCTTATAACCTGGTTGATCTTTACTTCAATGCACAGAGGAGATTTAATCAACAAAACTATACCGATACATTAGCCCGCTTTTGGAGGGTTTATGAAGGAACTTTGTTTTACCGTTTACGAGAGCAATATGGGATCTATAACCGACAATTCCAAAACGATCTTAGTCAAGAGAATAAGAAATTAATCAATAATGCGGTTGTTTCAGGCTTTTTGAAGAGAGAACCATTCCATAAGGGAGAAGTCCATTTTGATCGGGCTACCGCCCAGATTCTCTTAAAAGAAGTTTATAAAGATCAGGACATGATCCGTTTCCTCAATCAACAGATTGAAGTAAAAAGACAAGCCTCATTTCAAACCTTAAAAATAGAGAAAATACTTGATGAACTCAGAGAAAAAAGGAATCAATCCATTGTAGCTCACGGGATGAAACCGGTTGACGAACTGGATGCATATAACTCCTTGCTTATTATGAAAGCTTTGATCTTTCATTTAATCCCCAACGGTGAAGAACGTATGAAAACTTATCCTCTAAGTAAAGAAGTTGTTAAGAATATTGTGAATCTGGTATTACATGAACATATATAATTTTTTCATAATTTGAGAAGGAAAGATGGGATTTATTGTAGTAATACTAAGTATTATGTCATTTTTTTTAGAAAGGAGGGTTTATGTGAAATCAGAAGTAATAGCAGCCTCTTACTATTATCCAATATATCGGTTATTTCAACGATTCTTAAACAGCAAAGAATTCCAAAACCATCGTGAAATCATTCAAAATGCAAAATCTGTAAACGGACCAGTTATTCTTTCATTACTGGAGGATTTGGAGCAAGATTCCCATAATTTAGATACCAACACAATTCTTAAAGCAATGAAGATCGTTCATTACACTCCCAACAATTTCAAACAACCTGCACGCTTGGCTTCCGTCTTTTCCTTTCTCGAATTGGAAAAATCGCCTGGCAAAGTACAATTCTATCCATTGAAAATGCGCTCGCCAGATGCCGGCTTCCCTAGCTACAGTGAAGGTATTGTAAAAGAAGACGAATTTTCCCGGTTCATTAAAGAATTTTGTCAATCTATCGAATCCGTTTGGCAGTGTGTACACCCATCTGATCATAGTTTTTTAGTCAAATTGCAAGGAGTCGTAGAACAGTATGGATGGGCGATCCCAGCAGGTAACTCTCCACAATTGGTGAATGTCTCTCTATCCGAACAGTGTAAAATCATTGCAGCATTAACATCTGCACTATCCAATACACCAGATCAACATTCAGATTTTATCACTCTTGTCGTAGGTGACCTCTCCGGTATACAGAAGTACATATTTGACATAGCTCAGACAGGAGCAGGAGGTGTTGCAAAGCGCCTTCGAGCCCGCTCGTTCTTCCTCAGTATGCTGCTCGTGTTGATCACCCATGATCTTCTTAAGCAATTTGATGCTCCGATGTTTAATCTATTGATGTCTTCAGGCGGCAAATTTTACATACTCCTACCTGGTGGGGAAAACACAGAAAAAAGAATCCAACAAATTCAATCGGAACTAGATAAATGGTTCTTGGAACACTACTATGGTGAAATCGTTTGCAACCTAGGACAAGTTACAATAAAAGCAGAAGAACTTTCTAGCATGGGTTCTGTGTTGGAAAGATTAAACCATTCCTTGCAAGAACGGAAAAATTCCCCTCTTCAGCAAGGACTGATTTCAAATTTGGGGAAATGGGATTCTTCTCGTTATTTGCTGTCTCACATGAAAACAGACCGTATGTGTGTTTCCTGCCGTAAGTTTCAAGCAGTTAACGGTAATCTTTGCCGTATCTGTGATGCGGATGAACAGATTGGCAGAAAATTGACTCGCGCCAAATATCTGATCTTTAGACGTAAGGGTTCACCTGAAAACATCAATTGGAAGGAATATTCAGTTGAAACAACTGATCGTTTGCCCCAATCGGGAGATGGAATCTACCTGATCTATCAATTGAACAACCCAATACTTCCAAATACAGGATTACCTATTTTCGTAAAATATATGGCTAACCATATTCCAGTTGCTAGTAGTGAGGGTTGTATACATTGTATTGAGAACCAATTGACAGAACAAGCGTTGCCAGGAAACCCATTATTCTTTGATTGTATAGCCTTCCAGGCAAAAGGAAAAAAGAGGCTGGGATTCTATAAAGCAGATGTAGATCATCTCGGGAGTTTGTTCGTATTCGGGCTTCAAAAAGACCAGCAGGAGGTTCAACTTACTCAGATTTCAACACTGAGTCAAATGCTTGATCTCTTTTTCTCGGGATGGTTAAATGAGTTAATTCAGAAGAAATTCCCCTATGTTTATACAGTTTTTTCCGGAGGAGATGATCTGTTTTTTATTGGACCTTGGGATCAAACACTGAATCTGTCACAGGAAATTCAACTCAATTTCGAAAAATATGTTGGCCACAATCCAAATGTAACACTGTCAGCAGGAATTACTTTCTGTAAACCAAAAGCCCCGGTATATAAACAAACCTCCTACACGGAAAACGAGCTGGAACATGCAAAAGAGGTTCCAAGCATAATGAAAAAAGAAGGTAGAAATCAGATTTCTATTTTTGAACAGTCAATGACTTGGAAAGAATTCGAATCTACCTTCAAAGAAGCTGAAAAAATTGGAACATGGTGGAATGAAAACAAGATTAAGTCTGCGTTTATATATCGACTGTTGAATTATGCCGAGATGTTTGAAAGGTTCCTTCATGGAGATACTCACGGTTTACAATTTATCCCATTACTCACTTACGATATGGCAAGAAATCTGAGAAATAGAGATAAAGAAAATGATAAAGATACAGACAATAAAGATAACAATGAAATCATTGCATGGGCCCAGCGTTTCTTGACTGTTGAAAGAAACAATCCTTTATTGCATCTGAAGACACAAGTACAATTGGCGAAATTATTCCGTGAAGATCAACAGGCGGAGGTGGAAAAATTCAATGTTTCCTAACGATTATTTGAAGAAAGGCTATTACGACGAAAATGGGAATCTGTTAAGAGAAATTATTGTGGAACATGCGCGAGAAGTGGCAAACCAATTGTCTAACGATGGGATGAACTCTGCTGCATTAAGGCGTTACTACTCCCGTTTAATCGGGATCAAAAACAAACTAATAAGTACAAAGGATTTCGAAAAGGTTCGACCGAAGATTTACGAATTGATTCCCAGGGTAACCTACGACCACAGCCGAAAAATTGTCCCTTACAGCTTTAGGTTGTTTATTGAGAAGAACTTGGAACTTGCTTGCAAGAACGATAAAGATTTTCTGGGTTTTGTACTACATTGTCAAAGTTTGGTCTGTTTCTTTAAAGAAAAAGATTCTAGAGATCAAAACAATGATCCTAATAGAAAATCTAATAGAGATTTTAATGGAAAATCTCAAGGAGGTTTCAAACGATGAAGCTAGAGAAGTTTATTACAATAGATGGAACGATTCGTTGTTTGACTGGTCTTAGAATTGGCGGAGCTAAAGAACAAGTGGAAGTTGGAGGAATCGATAACAACGTAATTCGCCATCCCATCACGAACCATCCCTACATCCCTGGCTCCTCGTTAAAAGGAAAAATGCGCACACTACTAGAATATAAATACTCCCCGATAGACAATGATCCTTGTAAATGTGGGGCATGTAAGGTGTGTCGTTACTTTGGATCATTAAGATCAAATTCCCCAACCCGAATATTAGTAAGGGATGCACATCTTACAAAAATGTCAATGAGCATACTGGAAGAGGCTCACCAAGAACATGGAATGAACTATGTGGAAGTGAAAACTGAGAATTCTATTGAACGAAAATCTGGTAGAGCGAAGTCCCCCCGCCAGCAAGAGCGCGTCCCGGAGGGAACTGAATTCAATTTTTCTATCAGTATCCGAGTGTTTAACGATGATGATCCCCAGGACATTGTTAATTTCGCATTTGAAGGAATGGAATTATTGCAAAAGGATTATCTAGGAAGTTCTGGAGGTCGTGGTTACGGACAGGTAAAGTTTAAAAATGTATTTGTTGATGGACAATTGACAGACCGTTTCCATATTGAGGATGAAGAAAATCTTGAAAATAAGGACGATGAAGAAAATTCCCAATAGAGAGTGATCTATTATGACATTGATAGAATATCGGCTTCGCATGAAGTCCGGATACCTTACTCCCTTCCAAAGCGACACAGTGATGGGTAATATCGCTTGGGCAATCAAACATCTCTATGGAGACGAAATCCTAAAAAAATTCATCGCTGATAGTAAAGTAAGGCCACCATTTGTCGTGTCAAATGGATTCCCGAGCCCTTACTTTCCAAAACTAATCATGCCGCCTCCTTCCAAATTAAATTCAGCGGCTACAAAGCGGGAGAGATTGGCTGAGGCAAAAGAGAATAAGAAAAACAAGAGTCGTACTTGGCTTACCAAAGAAGAATTCTCTTCCATGGCCCGAGGCGAAATCATTCGATGGCAACAAGTAGAAAATCCTGAAAGACAACAAACTACCATTCATGCCATTATTAATCGTTCTACAGGAAGAAGCTTGGAAGATAACGGTCTCTATGAATTAGAAGAAATTGTAGTAAATCAAATCACATTTTTTATTCGTTTTTTGGATTTAGCATACCGTCCATTGGTAGAAAAAGCTCTTGCTTATATCGGTAAAATCGGTTTTGGAGCAAAGAAATCTTCTGGAAAAGGTGTTTTTGAAGTAGAGTCAATAGAAGAACTAAGTTCACTTGTTGATGTACCAGATGCAAATGGTTATGCAGTATTGTCCAATTTCGTCCCGTCAGAGAGGGACTCCACCACAGGTTACTATAAATTATTTACGAAATACGGAAAGCTTGGGGAAGAATTGGCTAACAAGCAAAATCCGTTTAAATATCCAATTGTGTTTATTCAAGCAGGATCCTGTTTTTACTCCAAGTCCATACCGGATTATTGTGGAACAATTTTAGAAAAGGTATCTCCACAATTTCCGGAAGTTGTACAATTTGCATTTGGACTTACCATACCAGTTCGACTTCCAAACATAGACTAAGGGGATAAGCATGCGTATTTTAAAAAGCACATTTGATCTGATCATCGAAGAAGAAGGACTTCTGCCTGGATACAAAGGCTCTTTATTCCGAGGAGCCTTTGGAAATATGCTTAAACAAATAACTTGTATCAATCGGGGCGTAGAATGCAAACTTTGCCCCTATTCTTTTTCTTGTCCCTATACTCGTATTTTTGAACCAAATTTGGTGCAATCCGTTCAAGAGCGTTATCATAATATGGCACAAAAAGGATTTGTCTTTAGCGGACTTTTTGATACAAAGAAAGCGTACAAAAATGGGGATACCCTATCCTTTGATCTCATTCTGATTGGAGAGAATATTCGTCATTTGCCTTTAATTATTTTTTGTTTCGAAAAGTTACAACAAACCGGACTGGGAAAAGAACAACTTCACTTTCAGCTCAAACATGTATGGGTTCATGATTTGACCGTATGCTCCAGAGAATTAGTTTATGAAAATGGAAAGCTGTTACGCCATGAGTATGACCCTTACCAACTCTCATTTTCTCAAATCATACAAACTTCACCTCAGGTCATCCACGAAATGGTTTTTGATTTTAAAACATGGACACGTATAAAACATCAGGGTCATCTTAAGGGGGACTTAGATTTTAGCTTGCTTTACCAGGCTGCTTTACGGAGATATCTGGGTCTATCTGCATCATTTGGAGAAGAAACTTATATTGGCACTCCTGAATTACATCCATCTACGGACGAAATAGAAGTAGAAACTCTTGAAGAATCACTAATCTGGGAGAATTGGTCACGATTCTCACGTCGAGAAAACAAGACCATTCTTTTAGGTGGCTTTCGTGGAAAAATTCGATTTAGGGGTATGAACTTGGCTCCCTTTTATCCCTATTTAAAGTTGGGAGAATATATCCACATTGGAAAAAACACTTCATTTGGATTAGGACAATATGAATTATTTTACCGAGGTTCATTGTAAAATCAAATGCAACAAAATAAATAAACAAAAGCCATGGTAAATCCGTTATGATTAAGTCGACCAAAACATTAACATAACGGGAGGATTTACTCATGGCTCAGACTCATCATAACACAAATAAGCGTAGCTTTAAACATCTGACTCCTTTTGA
>Ga0310827_100125_pt1 | contig 99624 bp, 88 predicted proteins | sample WT_ome_2_FD_201309 | JGI IMG/M metagenome (GOLD analysis project Ga0310827, IMG submission 201309) | Sorghum-adapted microbial communities enriched on wild type (WT) sorghum from Joint BioEnergy Institute, Emeryville, California, United... ... | reverse complement strand
GTTTTCCGAACGGCTCGAAGCTGCTGTCGCGCGCTATCACGCCAATGCGTTGTCCACCGTCGAGGTGATCCAGGAGCTGATCAAGCTGGCGCAAGATATGCGCGCCGCCGCCCAGCGCGGGGAGGCAGAGGGGCTCACCCCTGAAGAGATCGCCTTCTACGACGCGCTCGCCGACAACAAGAGCGCCGTCGAGGTCATGGACGACGAGAAGCTCCGCGTGATTGCGACCGAGCTGCTGACGGCTCTGAAGACGAACGTCACTGTCGACTGGCGCAACCAGGAGAACGCCAGAGCCCGCATGCGGACGTTGGTGAAGCGCATCCTCCGGAAGTACGGTTACCCGCCCGATCTGCAGGACAGCGCAGTGCGGACTGTGATCGAGCAGGCGGAGCGGATCTTGAGTGAGATCGCGGCGGCTTCGTGATTTGGCTAGCCGCGAACGCTGCAACCATCAGCACGAGAGCTGGCCGAGGCTGAATTCTTGGAAAGTTACCGCGCAGCGTTCCCTACTGGCCGAGCTGCTGCGCAATGGTCTCCCGCGCTAGCTGGAACAGACACTCAAGAGTTAACGCCGCAATGGGCCCGCGACAAGGAGAGAAGTTGCTCCAATGACCTCTTCGCTTGCGAACAGAGTATTGGGGTCCAAAGCTGCAGCGAATGTGTGGGAATGCGAGCTGAAGGACCGGGACGTGGTCGCCGAGCAGCTGCGCTCGTTCCTGGGCTGAACAGCTCAAACGTTGAGGTGGTATTGACGTGGAATTCGAGAGCCCCGAGCAGTTGTTTGGGGCGAGCGATAGTTGCGGCTCCCCGGCCGCACCATCGGCAAGCCCCATGCACTCTTGGCCACGTTGGCTTGGTTAGCCCGACCGCCGTGGGTCGGAAGAGCTATCGTTCCGTCAAGCTCAATCTTAACGAGCCCGATGGCCTCGATGCCCTGAGTGTGATAGCGTTGAGGAATCGGCCTGATAGTAATCAGACCAACGGCGGCACACTGTTCATGCGCTGCTGGACAGGAGATCGTGCTCCCGCAGTTTTTGCAGATATGGCTATTCCGCTCACCATCCAACGAGAGCCCGACCAAGGTGCAACGGTGGATGAGTCAATGACCTTGACAATGGCGTGCGTGATCGGAATTTACGAGCAGGTTCGGCAACGCCTTAGAATTTCGATACGCACGGCAGTGTAGCGGCTCGCGCCTCCTAGCGCGGCGCCGTCTTGTTGCCAACCAACCGAACCCACGTCGAAGAGCGTTGTCGGCAACCACACGATTGCCGCCGGCTCTCCGGTTTCTCGGTCCAGATCACCGGCCACAGATTGAGCCTCCGCCACGTCGGCTTGGGCCCAAGCTAACGTGTTTCAATCGGGCGAGCGATTGATGCCAAAAAAGGCGAAAGCGAGGAGGCGACAGGAGGTCGGAGAAAGCTAAATCAAACGGCAAGATTTTGCCGTTTGATCACACGCCCAAGAAGGACGTAGCCGCTAAGGCGCTATTCGCGGTGGGAACGCTCCTGCACCCCTTGTACCTCATATTTCAGTCCGCCTTAATCCTCCTGCCGGCTCACTGCTGGAAACGACGAACCCCCTGACATGATAGAGTTCGTTGCCGAAGGCGACGTTGCCGGTACTGTGAACGAGAGTATCGTTTCTTTACTAAAGCAGCCTGAGAACTGCGGTCGGACAGCCGCCTTGAATGCCACATGATCGGCTTCAATTGCGTTGAACAATGTCTGTCGGTCTGAGTCGTCAATCTTTACGGTGTTTTCGCGAGTAGCTGTGAGATGCGCGACTTGCTTGTTTATTTTTACTTTCAGATCGGAGGGGAGGCCAGCGGTGTTCGACCCTACGGTTGCACCTGGCACCGTGAAGTCGGTGGCAACAACATCATCATTTCTTGGGTTGCATAGATAGAAATCGAGAAGAACCCGAGCGTGGATGGAGAATGCCTCAATCAGAGCATTTTTCACGCACCAGCTGAATGTATCCCCACTAATGAGAAGGAGCCTCGGGGAGTTGAGCGCATCGTAGGTCGTGCGCAACATATTGATCTCGTAGACGTAGTGCTCAGCCAAATAAGCGACTGGATCGTTCAGCTTCGCCATAATTGCCTCGTCCGTTCTGCTTCCTTGCGGCGGCCTCAACCTCTTTATGTTCCTCAATCTTTGCGAAGTACACCTCCTGTCGGGCGAGCAGCGCCTCCCATGCAAGGCGGCGGCTCGCTATGTTAACTACCGGACACGCCTCGGTCAGCCGAATAACGCGCAGCACGATATCGGTAGGTAGCGTTAGGCTGCCATCTTATCCGGCGGCTCAACAATTGTGAGCATATCGTCAGGCAGCGGCCGTTGCAGGCGCTTCACCTCATCCCATGGCGCCGAAAGCCACATGTCTATTTCGTCCGGCTCCGTCAGGATGACCGGCATTGCCTTCCTGTGGATGGGCGCGACCACCGCGTTGGGCTCGCAGGTGAGAAAGCAAAACAGCTCGAAGTCTCGTCCACCCGCACGATAGGAGCGAGCATGCCAGGGTAGACGTCCCGCGACGGCTCATTCCAATCCGCGCGATCGAACGCGCGGGTCAAGCGCGTGATCGCCTCCCGGTTAGTCGAAACGTTGTAAAGGTTGCACATTGGCGGCCCCCGCGGGAGTCATTGAGCTTGACCAGTAAACTTCAATGTTCTTATTTCGTTCTCCATGCAAGAACAAGCCTACACGATCGGGGACGCTATCGCACGCGGCGATAGGATCTGGGGCTATTGCATCGAGTCGAACTGCCGACACATGGCCGTTCTGGACTTGCTCGCGCTACGCGACAGCCTGGGACCTGACCACGGCGGGTTGCGTGCCGACCTCGTGCCAAAGCTTCGCTGCGCAAAGTGCGGCAGTCGGAGAGTCGGAATCATCAGCACACCCGGAACGAAGGAATACGGCGGCAATCCCTACGATGGAGCATAGGCTGACGGCAGGAGCGACTGAGGACTGCGCTGGTAAGCGAGTGTCGCCGTTCGAGGTGTGAACGGGAACTCTCATTGTGCGCTGTAGGCCCAATAGACGATTTGACCCGAAATGGTGATCACCCGTGGCTGCGAACCCGCAACGCAGAAAGGCCGATTCAAGGTAGGCTTGAAATGCCCGACGAACACGCAGCCGTAGCCTGATGCAAGGCTCAGCGCCCGCTCCCTTCGCCCACGACGACGAATGGAGCCCAGTTCGAGGGATGGGACTCCGCGGGGTTGCCGCTCTCGATCATTGACATCATCGCGTCCGCCGCAGCAATGGTCCCGCATCAGCCGGCCGGCCGAGGGCGAGCTGGACCTTGGCCAGATTGTTCAGGCTTTGCGCGACCTCGGGATGGGAGGGGCCGAACGCCTTCTCACGAATTTCCAGCGCCTTCTTGTGCAGGGCCTTGGCTTCGGCGTGGCGGCCAAGGAGATCGATCGCGACAGCGAGATTATTGAGTGTTTCTGCGAGGCGGGGATCTTCAGGATGGAGGCTTTCCCCTTGCAGCTTCAACGCCCGGCGATGCAGCGGCTCTGACTCCGCGGGCTTGCCAAGTCGATCCAGCAGGATAGCCTCAAGCGAGAGGGTTTGCGCCAATGCATCGGAATTGCCGGTTGCCGTTTGCTCCGCGATCCGGCGGGCGCGTATCGCATGCGAGAGAGCCTGCTGCAGATCGCCCTCGCGGTAGAAGTGCGCGGCGTCTTGATAAGCGCCCTCCCAGCTCTGCGGCGGTCCACACCTTCTGCCAGCGCTCTTCCAGATAGTTGGCTTTCGATGGCCCAGAAAACAACGAGCGTAATCAGGAGGCTTTTGCCGCCCCATGCGATTCCGAGCTGCCGTCCCCCGCCCCGCAACATCCTGGCCGTCCCGCAAATTGGATCAGTCGAGATTAGCAGCAGTCAGACAAAATGAGCATGCGAGAAAAGCTCCGGCCGACGCCTTCCATGCCGAGATGGACGCGAAGCTCGCGAAGACGCAAGAGATGATCCGGCAGCGGGTCAATCAGATCGCGCAGGAGATGAACTTCACGGTGTAGCCGACCATTCGGCCGGGCGTCGACGGCACGGCGCTGCGCGGTGTCCACGCTGACACGGGTGTCGATTGGTGCGCTTGTGCTCTAGGCCGGCCACGCAAAAAGTATGGCAATCGCCTTAGGGGGCGCCGCCTCGGTGCTCCTTGAGGCTTGATGGCCAAGGTTTAAGAAAGGGGGGACCATGCCAAGTGTCAGTGGCCGGGAGATAATCTCAGACACGACGGAAAAATCTTTTCGTGCCCTTGTGCTTATCTCGGCAACCACCATCCTGACAAAGGTCTATGCGGTTCCGCTCGACGAAATGACACTGCTCGGCGCGAAGCTTCCGCAATCTTTGTTCGATGCTGCGCTACTAGCGACTGTCTGTGGCCTGCTCTATGCCTATCTCGTCAAATGGACGGGGGATTTGGCGGCCTTCAGATTGTGGTTTTCGGAGAGCTCGATCTGGTCGGAATTCGGCACCAATATGAAGATCGACAAGAAATTCATTGCCGGTGGCGTAGCATTGCTTGCCTCCCTGTACGAACAGGAGAAGCTTGGAAAGATAGACCTCAACAATCTGCCGCTAAGCGCAAAGGAAGAGTACGATAACTTCAAAACTAATGTTGAATTGTACGCAGCTCGTCTTGGCGCCGCCGGTATTAAGTTCTCGGCCCTGACGTGGTTTGGTCGCTACTACATATGGGTGCAGCATTTCCTATTTCCGGTTGGATTGGCTGGCTATGCTGTCATCTTGCTAATCAGATTTGGGGACTTCAGCGCGCCAATACGGCTGTAGTGGTCGACAGGCTCTGAGCCGGCCGGGTGCGCTTCTCCACAGAAAAATCTCGTGCACCCACAAGCTGCTTGGGCCCGAGCCAGCATTTGAGCCTCAACGGTCGCTCCCGGCTGACTAAAATGCTCCGGTGGCTTCGTTTCGATTGCGGGCGACTGGATAGCATCACCCGCCGACGCGAGATCAGACCGGGGGGCCTATGGCTTTGGGGCGACTGTGGGCCGGCAACGTTTTCGGCACCAATACGGGGAAGGTCTTCCTCCAATTGAGCGGCGAGGACACGGCGCTCACGGGAACGCTTCGCTTCAACGAAGACGGCGTCGGCATCGTCCTGTATTCCGTCAGCGGGAAATTCGACGGTCGCGAGCTAACCCTCACAGGCGAGCCCCAAACGCAAATTGAGGGCTACGTCTTCGGTCGTCTGACAGCGATAGCGACCGTAAGCCCGAGGGGAACGCTTGAGGGCGAGTGGGAGACTGAAATCGGCTCCGCCGGCACCTTCATATTATATCGCCATGAGCGACCCCAGGCCGGCGCCGCGCTCGACGGTTCAAAGCCTGACCAACTCCACACGGCTCGGTACCACTTTGACGCCATTGAAATTGACCGCGAGCAATTGATCGCGCTCGCTGAGGAAATCCAGCAGGATTTTACAGATAGCCCGGTCGTCGTAACCGTGGTCGCTCGCACTGAGCAGTCGCGCTACCTTCCCGATTTCAAGTCGCTCACCTTCAACGAAGAGCGCGCCGAGGTCGCCAAGCTCTACGTTCAGGAGCGAGGGCCGCGCGGCCTCGACAGGATTGTCTCTGTGGAGTTTGGACCGCAAGTGAACGTAGCGATGACACAAGGGGCCGATGAGGCGTGGGTCTTAGGGATGCTCGAAAAGCTGAAAGGCTATGTGCGTCCCTACGAACGGAGCTACGCGACGAACATCAAGCGGCTCGGCTTTGGCATCAATCAAGTGCTCGCCGCGGGAACGATCGTCGTGCTCCCGGGGATAGCGACGCTTTTTGATCGGGCCATTTTGGTCGTCGCGGTCATTGCCCTGATGGCCGTCGTCGTTAAGCTCCACAACCACTATCTGCCCTTCGCCGCGATCTACCTGCGCGCCAAGCCCAACGGGCTCGCGTCGCGCATCGCTCCGACGCTGCTGTCATGGCTGATTGCGGTCACGGCTAGCGTCGCCGCTTCCCTCATCGCAGCCTATCTTCAGGGATCGCTCGGCCTTCCCAACTGACCCGGCGCCGACCGCAAGCCGGCGCGTCGTCCCGTGCCCCTCGCCGGACGGCGCCGCGGGCGCCGCCGTTGAAGGAAGCAATTGATCACGCCCTTCCACGAGCGAGCCCACATGCCCCGCATAGACGCTTCCCCAAAGGACAGGCACCAACCCGACGCGGCGCGGGGCGAGGTCGTCTTCCTGTCGGTTCTCGACCTGCGACGCGATTGGCTGCGAACGGAAGTCCTGCGCGCCGCGCTCCGCCTCTGCGGCCGGGCACGGTGGCGGCTGATCCGCACCATTCGCGACCTCGTCTCGTCGACGAGTGCCCCGGCCGAGATTGTCGACTACGAGGTCAACTGTGCCCTGGCGATGCTGGAACGCTGCCCAAGCGGCGCTCGAAGCTCGCCGCGCCGCGGCATCGAGAGCGAAGCGCATCTCGACCACGCCTGCTTCCGGGTCATCGCCCGCGTGCGCCACGCGACCGAGATAGACCTCACTTCCCTCCGACAATCCCTCTTCTGCCGCATCCAGGCGGCGGGCGGCCCCGAGTCCGCCCCGCCGTACCGAAGGGGATGGGGGCGCCAAGAAGCTCACCGATATTCTGGCCGGGCTTCCGGCGGCGATCGTCGATCTTCCTGCCGGACGAACGTTATCCGCCTCCTCGACCTCGCAGCTGGCACGCTCGGCTCTTCTGGGGCTTGCTCGAACCGGCAGCAGCGGCCTGCACCGGTCGGCGTAGGGACGGGGCGAAATCCCCAAGCGATCGACTGCCTGTCGCGTGGCTATTCGGTGGCTATTGAAGCCCGAACGCAAAAAAGCCCAGCTAAGGCCGGGCTCTACAATCTCTTGATTTTCGGTGGAATTTTGGCTGCGGGGGCAGGATTTGAACTTGCGACCTTCAGGTTATGAGACTGACTGACCAGTTCTCATTTTCATCCTCCCTGGCTCACCACAGGTTCTCTTCTTGGCATGAGCCGCCCATCGGGCGGATATCAGGCTAACGAAAGCCTCCGCCGGGAGCCAAGCCACTTGTAGCTGAAGCTCGTTGCAATCATCATTGCAGCGCCAATATCGGCAACTCTTCTCGCCTCAGCCCGACCAGCCCGCGCAAAGCCGTATTGCGCCAACAATATGGCGGTTCCTGTAAATGCCCCCAAACAACATTGTGAAGAAACCGATGGCGCCGCTACTGGTTGTGTGCAAGCAGGCTTGCAACCTTAAATGCAGGGGATAAGGTGAGCGCTCGCACTTACGCATGCAGTTCCGGGGGACCGCTGGATGAGCACGCTCTACGAGACGCTTGGGCTGTCCCAAGGCGCCGACCGAGAGCAGATAAAAGCAGCATTCAGAAAATTAGCTAGATGTTTTCATCCTGACGTCAACGCGAGCGACGTTGCGGCCGAGAAGCGGTTCAAGGAGATCAGTGCTGCCTACCGGACGCTTATCGATCCGGACGCACGCGCCGCTTATGATCGAGCGCTTCTACGTCGTCGGGACCTGAATAAACGCCGGCTTTGGCAACTGGCACCAATCGCGATCGCAGCCGGCACGCTGACCGTAAGCCTCGCCTTCTTCGTTCTAATTTGGGCCCAGAGTTCACCGTCACCTCAGCAAGACAATTACGGAGCGCAGCACGAAGCGGACGCATCAGAACAGGTGCCCGGAAGACGCGCCAGTTGGACGTCTTACAGCAATTCCCGGTTCCTGTTCACGCTTTCGTATCCTGCGGATGTGTTCTCTGTTACCGAGTCCGCGGACGACAATGGCGCCGTGCTGGTCTCGACGGACGGGCGCGCTCGGTTGCGCATCTTTGCTGCCAAGAACGTGACTGGCAAGACGCTGTCCGAGTATCGCCGCTTCCTCCTCCAGAACCGTTATGAAGATGTGAGCATCGATTACGCGCCGCGCAGCAAGCTGTGGTTCGTGCTTTCCGGTACACAGGGCGAAGAGGTTGTATATGAGCACGTCGGGTTTTCGTGTGATGGTGCGTCCTTACACGGCTGGCAAATGACTTACCCGGCTCACGAACGCACCTTTTTTGACCTGGTCGCCGATGAGGTCCATCGCAGTACCTTCCTGACCAGCCTCCATTGCGGCGCCGTCCCGCCACTTCCCCACTCCAAGCCGCCAATGATGGGTGCGCCACCTGATCCTCCGCGGTTGAAGCCACAACTCGCCAGCAGCCATTGAACTAGACCGGCGAGCAAACCGACAACCACTGGATTACTGAAACCGAGCCGGATTGTGCCTTAAGGACGCAGCTACGCTCGGAACCCGACCTCCTGCGCCTTGTTCCATGATGGTCGGGAGGTTTCATCGGAACGCACGACATCGGCAGGATGCATGGGCTCGGCTGTCTGTCGATGCGCTCACCTGCACACCATGCGCGATCCGAACCTCCAGCATGCGTTGAGAGGAGGTAAGGCACATGCCTGCTCGCGTAGCCATCAATGGTCTTGGTCGAATCGGCCGGGCGACGTTGAAGATTGTCCTGGATACGCCCGAGCTCGAGCTTGCCGCCGTCAATGACATCGCACCCGCCGACGAGCTCGCCTATCTACTCAAGTACGACACGGTCTACGGCCGATACGAAGGGGACGTCGGACACGAAAACAGCGAGTTGATCATCGACGGCAAGCGCTATCGCGTTTTGAGCGAAAAGGATCCTGCGAACTTGCCCTGGGGCGATATGGGCATCGATCTCGTATTCGAGTGCACCGGCGCGTTCACCCGAAAACCCGATCTGGAGAAGCACATCCAGGCTGGAGCCAAGCGCGTCATACTTTCGGCACCAGCAAAGGGAGATGGCGTCCCAACCATCGTCCACGGAGTTAATCACGCCGATGGAGACCGCATAGTTTCCACCGCGAGCTGCACTACGAACTCCATTGCTCCGGTAATCGAAGTGATCGGGCGACGCATCGGTCTCCTCAAGGCCATGATGACGACCGTGCACGCCTACACGGCATCTCAGAAGCTTGTTGATGGTCCAGCCAAGAATTGGCGCCGCGGACGGGCGGCAGCGGTCAACTTCGTGCCCACCTCGACGGGAGCTGCCGTGGCGACAACGAAGGTGTTGCCGCAGTATCAGGGCATGTTCGATGGCGTCGCAATCCGCGGTCCGGTTCCCGTGGGCTCGATCTCAGACATCACCATGGTCACAGAGCGGCCAACGAGCATCGACGAGGTGAACCAGATTTTCGAAGAGGAAGCGGCGAGCAATCGTTACAACGGCGTGCTCGGCGTCACCAAAGAGCCCATCGTCTCCTCCGACATTGTCAAGGATCCGAGAGGTGCCGTCGTCGATTTGACAATGACCAATGTGGTCGGCGGCGATCTGGTCAAAGTTATGAGCTGGTACGACAACGAATGGGGCTATGCCGCCCAGATGGTGCGTGAAGGCGTGCATATGGTCACCCATTAGTGTCAGCCGACAAGTATGGGCCGGCCAACCGGCCCATTCCGAAGTATGGATTCGAAAGGTTGGACGAAATGGCTCGTACAGCAGGTAAAGTTGCGGTTGTCACTGGCGGTGCGCTTGGAATCGGCGCTGCGACGTGCACAATGCTGGCGCGGGAAGGTGCAGCGGTGGCCATTACTGACGTGCTCGAAAAAGAAGGTCAGGAGCTCGCCGAACGCATTCGCGCGGATGGCGGAAAGGCGCAGTTGTGGGCTCTCGACGTTACCGATGAAGCGGCAGTCGAACGCGTTTTCAGCGAGGTTGCAAATACGTTCGGTAAACTTGATGTCCTGGTCAACAATGCCGGAATTTCAGGAGCGGACAAACCCACCCATGAATTGACTGCCGAGGAATGGGACAAGGTCATCAATATCAATGTGCGCGGGGTCTTCTTTTGCACGAAGCACGCCATTCCGCACATGCGCCGCGCGGGTTCCGGCAGCATCATCAATTTATCGTCGATCTATGGCATCATCGGCGCGCCGGATCTTCCGCCGTACCACGCCTCGAAGGGCGCCGTTCGCTTGATGACAAAAACGGACGCCCTGCTCTACGCGAAGGACAAAATCCGCGTGAACTCCGTGCATCCGGGATTCATCTGGACTCCTCTCGTCGAGCAACTCGCTAAGAGCTCACCACAGGGCTTGGAAGCCTACCGGCGTGAGCTCGACGCCAAACACCCAATAGGACACGTCGGCGAACCGGATGATATTGCAGCCGGAATCGTCTATCTCGCGTCGGACGAAGCCAAGTTCGTGACCGGCAGTGAGCTCGTGATCGATGGCGGCTACACCGCCCAGTAGATTGCAAGCGCTAGATAACGGACGTCCACGGGCTGGCGTTTTTGGAATCATTCAGAGAGCTACGTGCCAGTAAACTTCGGCTTTCGTTTTTCCAGGAACGCCACCTGACCTTCGCGGTAATCATTGCTGACAAAGCATGTTGCAATAGCGGCTTGGCAAGCGACTAAATCGCGCTTTTCCGGATCTTTCATGAGCTCATTGACGGCCAGCTTGGCTGCTCGGATTGTCAATGGCGCGTTGGCCGCAATCGTGCGGGCCATTTCAGTCACGGTTTGCTCCAGCTCAGTCACTTGCACGACACGATTGACGAGCCCCATCTCCTTTGCCTCGTGAGCCGTAAACTGCCGCGCCGTGAAGAGCATTTCCTTTGCATAAGCCGGCCCGATAAGATCGACGAGGGGCTTTGTCCGGGACAGCCCATAGCCCAGCCCGAGTTTTGCGGCTGGTATGCCGAACCGTGCGTTGTCCGCCGCAATTCGGATGTCGCAACAAGCAGCGATCGCCGTTCCACCGCCGATGCAATAGCCGTTGATCATGGCGATGGTCGGCATTGGCATCGATTGTAACGTCTCATAAACTTTGTCAGTCGTCGCCTGATAGATCGCAACAGCCTCCGCCTCCTGACGCTCGTCCTTGAATCTCGAAATATCGGCGCCAGACACGAACGCTCTATCTCCCGCCCCCTTTAGCACCACGACCCGGATGCTCGGATCACTGGCGAAGTCAGCCATGATCTCTAAGGCGACCTGCCACATTTCGAGCGAAACGGCGTTATGCCGCTCCGGATTGTTGAAGATCATGTAACCGACGCCGTCTACCTTCTTTGACAACATTCTCTCAGTCGGCATTCCGGGCTCCTTACTATTCGGGAGGTCGGTAACAAGTGTGGCGTAACGGGTATGGCGCACAATCGAGCACGCCGGCATTGCCGTAGACCATCCGGTCGGGCTTAGCCGTTTACTCGCCCATCGAGCAGATGTGAATAGATGCAGTTCGGCGATCCTGAGCTGATCCGACGCTCACCTAGACTGCCGTGTGGGCAATGAGGCTGAGAAGCGATCGTGCTCACAATGGCGCCGGAGCGACGGCGTCTCGAAGACAAAGCCTCGTTCTGCTCACAAATACGAATTGCGCCTGTAGTGCTCGGACCTACGCTGGCTCGCGCTGCGCCAGCGCGGCCCCATGGCACCGAGCAGAGTGATGAACGCTAAGAACAGAATGAACGTCTGCAGTCCCGACACGATGCATCCTTACCTTCGGGTCACCTCACCATCCCCGAAGCGCAAAGGATCGCTCACTCAATTGACCATCGAATGGCAGACCGCACCTGATGCGCTGCGACTGTCCGCCAATCGAAAGGGCTCAACGACTCCAACCCACTCGCCGCATGGCCTCCCGGAAAATCGTAGCCCTGCGCCAAACGAAATCAGGATCGCCACGGCCGAAGCAACGCCAAAGGGGGCTCATCGCGCCCACCAGGGCAATAATGATCAAGAAGAGGACCAACAAGTGCTGGTTGTACATGCGCCAGCCCACCGAATGACTACAAGCCATCTCCCCCAAGCTGGGGTGAGCCTAGGTGATTCGCTGGGAAGCGGTTAACAATTGGTGATTACCCCGAGCTTGCGCCTCCGCATGGCTGTGGACATAGCGTGACCACTTGTGACGGCTGGTGCAGGATCAATGGCGCGGCCCGCGCAGGAAGAAGGCCTGGAGCATGCCTTTTCCAGCGACCTCGATGTTGCCGCGAGGCTCAAAGATGAACCTGTCCTGCAGACGATCGTACAGCGCCTGCGTGACGTTGATCTCATTGGCGATGCCATATGTCTCCATACGGCTCGCTGTGTTCACGGTGTCGCCCCACACGTCGTAGATGAACCGGTGCGTCCCGATGATGCCGGCGACGACTGGTCCCGTATGGATGCCGATGCGAAGCTGCAGCGGTAGCCCCAGAAGATCACTCGTACTGCGTGACGCATCGACCATGCTGAGCGCCATTCGGGCTACTGCTTCTGCGTGATCAGAGCCTTCGCACGTAAGGCCGCCCGCGACCATGTAGGCATCGCCGATCGTCTTGATCTTCTCCAATCCGAAGTCGATTGAAAGGCGATCGAATTCGGAAAAAAGCATATTCAGCAGCTTGACAAGTCGCGTTGCAGAAAGTTGGGCGGAAAGGCCCGTGAAGCCCACGAGATCCGCAAAGAGAATGGTCGCATCGGGGATATGATCGGCGATGACGGTCTCGCCGAGATTGAGTCGAGATACGATGGCCGTAGGCAGAATATTGAGAAGCAGCGCCTCCGACTTTTCTTTTTCAAGCCGCAACTGCTCAACGAAGACTCTTTCGCGCTCGCGCAACCTCTTTTTCTCGATACAGGCATTGATCCGCGCTTTCAGCAGCACGGGATTGAAGGGCTTTGGCATGTAATCCTCTGCCCCTGCCTCGATGCATCCGGCGACGCTGTCGATCTGATCCAGCGCCGAAATCATAACCACCGGAATATCGCGGTGGCGCGGGTCGCTTTTCAGCCGCACCAGAACCTCGTATCCGCTGATGCCAGGCATGATCAAGTCGAGCAGGATGAGATCGAACGTTTGCTCCTCGACCAGGCGTAGCGCCTCCTCCCCGTTGGCGGCAGTTGTGACGGTGTGCGCGTCCCGTGCCAATCGCCTGACCAGCAGATCACGGTTTGACTCTTGATCGTCGACGACGAGGATCCGGCACCCGCTGACAACTCGGGTGGCATCGTTCGGCCCTGGGCGCAGGACCATGTTCAGGGCAGCAGCTCCCGGTAGCAGGCTTTCTCCATCAAAGTCTGAATTAGCGGCGCCTGTTTCGTGGGATGGCGCGCCCAGCCGATCGATTTGTGTCAGCAGGCGCTTGGTTTCTGCCAGAAGCTCCTTCAGGTCACGGTCTATGGTGCCCGGTTCGGCTTCCTCCAGCAGCAATTCCGCATAGCCCTTGATCGCGTTCAATGGCGTGCGCAGGTCGTGGCGGAGCTTGCTGACCGAAAACTCGCGGAATTCACCGGTTTCGGGCTGCTGACCCGCAGCATCGGGCAACTGTTTGATCAGTTGCTGAAGGGACTGCGCGGCTCGGCGCAATCTGGCAAGGTCCGGCTTTAATTCCTCAATTCCGAGAGATGGTGCATCATCGTCGAGCAGATCGATATAGCCGATAACGGTCGCAATCGGGGCGCTCAGCTCCTGCCGAATAAGAGCGAGCGAGGCGGAATCCAGATAGTCAGGGGATCGCGCGGGTGGCGACTCGTTCATACTAATTTCCAGGGCAATAGCCTAATTCCCAGGGCAACCAGCGCCACCTCACGCCTGCGTGCGCGCGAGCAACGCCTGCATTTTTTCCAGAAGTCGCGGCAGCTCGATCGGCTTCGTGTCGTAATCGTCGCAGCCCGCTTCGAGCGCCTTCTCCCGATCGCCAGACATCGCGTGCGCCGTCAGGGCTATGACGGGTATGCTGCGCGTGCCCTCCCCTGCTTTCAGCCGCCGCGTCGCCTCCCAGCCATCGATCACCGGCAAGCTCATATCCATGAGAACGATGTCCGGTTTCTCGCGGGAAGCCACCTCCACGGCCTGCGCCCCGTCCTCGGCCATGACAACGCCATAGCCCTTACGGATCAGGCGCCGGGAAAGCATGTCCCGGTTTGCTTCATTGTCTTCGACCAGAAGAACCTTTGGCATAGGGTTTTCATCTCCGGTCAGGAGCTTACTGGTGCGGAAGATTCGGCCGTCTGGGTCTCACAGCTCAGCCTGACTTTTTCCAAGCACTTACGAATTGCGGCACTGAGTTCCACGTTAGACGTGGCATCCTTTGCCAGAATGCGCTCCGTGGATCCCGTTAACGCCTCGATTTCATCAGAGCTCAATTGCTTAGCTGTAAGGACGACAACCGGGATACTTTGCAGCTCGGGCCGCTTCTGAAGTTCCTTGAGGAACTCGAAGCCATCCATCACCGGCATCATGAGGTCCAAAAGAATAAGCGCAAACGACGGATGCCTCTCGAGCCAATTGAGGGCCTCGCGGCCGTTCTCGCACTCTTCGATATTCAGCCCAAGACGTGTGACGACCCGGCGCGTGGCTTCGCGGCTCGCGGGATCGTCCTCGACAAGCAGAACAGGGGCTTGTGTGTCGCACGGGACGTAGCGCCGGAGCATTGATTTGAGAGCCGCGCGATCGACAGGCTTCGTCATGAAATCCGATGCACCCAGAGAAAAGGCCAGCCCGCGCTCCTTGAGCACTGTGATCATGATGACGGGGATGTCGCGCAGCTCCGGATCCGCCTTGAGGGCGGCCAATACAGACCAACCATCCATGTGCGGCATCAAAACGTCGAGCGTGATTGCCGCGGGGCGGTGCGCACGCGCCTGCTCCAACGCCTGCTTGCCCGTACGCGCATCGATAACGTTGTAGCCCTCCTTGGTCAGCGCCATGTTCAAGAGCCGCAGCGCGGCAGGATCATCGTCCACGGTCAGCACGGTCAGGGCGCCGTCGGCTCGATCCTGTACTGGCTCCTCCTTCACCGCCGGCAATGTCTCAGCTGCGCCGTGATCCGGTAGCGTCATAGTGAACGTCGAACCCTCACCGAGCTTGCTTTCGACGGTCACATCGCCGCCCAACATCACGCAGAAATGCTTGGTGATAGCCAAACCCAGGCCAGTTCCACCGAACTTTTTCGTAGTGGTCGTGTCCGCTTGAGTGAATGTCTGAAAAAGCTTGCTCATCTGTTCCGGGGTCATGCCGATGCCAGTGTCGCTCACCTGAAAGCTCACCACCGAGCCGGAAGGCGACACGGTGCGCCAGATCTTCAGCGTGATCTTGCCGTCCTTGGTGAACTTGGCGCTGTTGCTGAGCAGATTGAGCAGACTCTGCTTGACCTTGGTCAGGTCCGACCGGAATTTCCCGATGTCATCCGGGCAGCCCACCTCGAGCTTGTTGTTGTTCTTGGCGACCAGCGGGCGGATGATCGCCTTTATTTCGCGCACTAAAGCCGCCAGGTCGAAGGTCTCGAGATAAACATCCATCCGACCCGCCTCGATTTTCGACAGGTCGAGTATGTCGTTGATAATTCCGAGCAGGTGCCGGCCGGCGGCCTCGATGCGCTCGATGTCCGGTAACAGCTCATCGAGCTCTTGGTCGCGCGCCTCTTCCTTCAGAATCTCGCTGTAGCCGATGATCGCGTTGAGCGGCGTGCGCAGTTCGTGACTCATATTGGCGAGAAACGCGCTCTTGGTTCGGCTGGCTTCATCGGCTTGGTCGCGAGCCACCTCAAGCCGCGCAACCAAATCGGCCAGCTCGAGCTCGCGATGTTTCAATGCACTGATATCTGCCAGGGTCGTCACAACCCCATCGTCCTGAGTGCGACGCGATCCGATCCTCAGCCAGGTGCCGTCCTCGAGTTGCAGCTCCTCATCACTGCGCCCAGAGCGGTGAAGGGCGAGCTGCCGGGCAACCCAAGCTTCCATGTCTTCATCAGGGCTCGTGTCCCTGGCTCGGCGCTTGGCCATTTCGCGCAGAAAGGCTTCGAATTTCATGCCGAGCACGATCGGCGTCGCGAGCTTCAGGAACTCCCGGCAGCGATCGTTGAACGTGATGAGCCGATCCTCGCTGTCCCACAGGGCAAATCCATCGGAAATGCTCTGGATCGCATCGCTTAAGCGATTTCGCGCAACCTCAATCTCCTTCTGCGCCTCCACACGTCGCGTGATGTCCGTGTACATGGAGACGAAGCCGCCGCCCGGAACAGGGTTCTTTTCAATTTCGAGTACGCGGCCATCCGGTAGTGTGCGCTGACCGAAATACGGCTCATCGATCCGAGCCAGGCGGCTACGGAGCACCTTCTCGTAATCGCCTGGTCCGAAATCACCCCGTCTTGTCAGAAACTCAATGATTTGCCGCTGAGTCGTGTGTTCATTGAGCAGATCTTCCGGCAGGTTAAGGAGGTCGCGCATCTGCCGGTTCCAAGCCAGCAGCTTTCCGTCGCGATCAAACAGGGCGACGCCTTGCGACATGTGATCGAAGGTAACTTGGAGGATACGGTTGGCTGCGGTCGCCTCATCCCGCGCAATTTCGAGGCGCTTTATCGCTTCCTCGCGCTCCTCGGCCAATCGGTTGCGCTCGATCAGGCCTTCCCGGAACATCGCGAGGGTTCGCGCCATGTGGCCGAGCTCATCGTGCCCGCCGATTGGGATATCGACGTCAGTCCGTCCGTTCGTCAGCGCCAGCATGGATTCAGTGAGGCGCCCAAGCGGAACGACGATGGAGCGCAGGATCAGAATTGTCAGTGCGAGCGCCATCAGACTGGCGGCAACAACGATGATCCAGGACACGCCGACAGCCTCGGCTGTGCGCCGCCGGGCGCTCGCGCTCGCGCGTGCAGCTTCACTCCTCAGCTGTGCCACGAGTTGACCGAGGCCCTCATCGATGGCTCTCATGTGAACCCGAGCCTGCGCCATCAGCGTGTTCCCGATCACACGCCTGTCCTCGGCGTAGGCATTCACCGCCTCGATCGCGCGCGTCATTAGATGGGCCATTTCATTGCGGATGGCGCCGACGGCTTCTGCATTGAGCGGCTCGAGCTTCGTCAATTGCTCTTCGAACCGCGCCTGCGCCTCTCTCGCGCGCTGCTCTGATAAATTAAGCAAGCTGACGGCGGCGTCCGTCAGCCAGTACTTTACGTCATAAAAGGCCCTTTCCGCGTCGCTCGCGGTACGAAGATTTTCGACGTACCGGGATTCAGCAAGGAGCGCATCGGCTCCAAGTTTCATCTCCCAGTTCATGTAGACGTTGGTGCCGATGAGAGCGATAAGGAGCGCACCGGACAGAATGATCAGACGCAAAGGTATCGACAGCCGCGACATGCGGAAGAAATTATCAAGCCGCAGCCGTTTTGGGTTCATTGTGCAGGCTGGAATAAAGTTATGCTGATCACGCCACCGAGATCCCCCTCGCTGGCGCCCTCCTTCGGGTATCCAGTAATGTCAATTTCGCCTTTCGTGCCGCCATGGCATGTCAGGCAGGACGCCGAATAGTACTCGGGAACCAGAACGCGAAAAACCCGAAGTCCGTTCGCAGTATCCTTTTCGGTTTGGTGATAGATTTCGCCGCGAGTCCAGGTCGGAGAGAGGAATTTTGACTCGATGATTTCGAGCTCCCACGCATCAGGTCGGGACTTCCGGTTTCTGACGAGTTCCGGCGGAGCCGTCACTTTCATGTTCAGCTCGGTCGGCACCTTCTCTCTGAGACGCTCCGTTATGAGGCGGCCGAAAATTGCCGGGATAAAACCTTTGAAGCCGAGGCCCTTCTCGTTGATGAGCTCTTGGCTTTCGTCCATGACCTCCTTGATTGCCGCCATCTCGGCACGCATCAGTCGCCCGTGGCGAGAATTCGGGTCGAGCGCCATGGGATCACGGGAGGTCTCGCGCTTGTAGTCCTCAATTGCTTCGGCCAACACCAGATCGCCGGTCAGCCCCTTGTCTCCACGTTCCGGATCGTTGATCAGATCCTGATGGCGCGAAATCACCGAGCGAGCGGATTGCAGCATGGCCGCCAGGCTCAAGGCAATTTCAATATCATCCTGATCGTCGGCTGCCGTTCGGCCTGCGAGGAATGGCACCACAATCAACATGACCGACGAAGCGAGCACGATCAGTGCTGGCCCCCACAAAAAGCGAATTAACGCGGCAGGCATTCGGCACGTCATGCTCGATGCTCCATCGATCGCATAAAATCATCTCAAGCACAGCGGTCGTCGCGTTTGCACTTTGCCCGGAGCAGCACAGTTGCGCGGCGAATTGCAATACCACGCCAGTGCCTTTGATTTCAGCCTTTCCGGTTAGCCGATCGTGAGCACCGCCTGCATATGGTTAAGCAAGGCTTTGCACCTGCTCAGTTCGCAAAGGAGCAGATCCAAGGCTTGAAGCCTGCGAATTATACCGCAGCGGCTCTCATTCCCAAAGGAGATGTTCTGAGATCGTGGGATTGGGCTCAGAGATTTCTAATGCAGCCTTTCGCTCGCCTGCCCTACAAATATTCAAGTTAACTCTTAGTGCAAATTTGATGTGGGCCGGCCCGCCGCCACCGCGGTGCGTTCGCGAGTCGGATCGAGGCGCTCGCCGCCACATATCTGCCGAAACGTTGACCAATGGTTCTCAATTGGCTGGCAATCGCTCGCCAGATACACACCTCGTCGTTACTCGGCGTGCCGCTCCTGAGAAAGAAAGGGGAATTGAAGAGCCTGGCGGGGTGGAGCTAGTCGAGAAAGTAAAGGAGGCAGCCGCTCGCGCGACGAGCTTTCGCCACGAAACTACAACGACGGCACTTTGTTGCGCGACCTGATGACCCCGTGCCGCGAGCGTGGCCCTCACACAACGCTCCCACGAAAACATCCAACCAGCCTGAGTCTGGCCACGGCGGAATGCTACGCTTCAGATCGTGGCGAGTCGGAGGTTCCGACCGCCGTCGAAACGAGGGAACACCATGCGCATCATTCGGCAGATGAGAGCATTGTCGGTGGCGTTGATCGGTGCGTTGACGATGCTTGGGTCCGTTCCGCAGGCTAAGGCAGGACCGGCGGCAGCCGAGATTGATCTTGCGGTCCAGGATACCTTGGAGGAGTTCTTCTACCGAGTGCCTGGCTCGCGGGAGCTGGTTGCCAAGTCCGCCGCCGTGCTCGTGTTCCCCACCGTCTACAAGGCCGGCTTCGGTATCGGCGGTGAGTATGGCGAGGGAGCCCTCCTCTCCCGTCGCAGGACGATTGATTATTACAATCTGATCTCGGCATCTATCGGCTTCCAGCTCGGCGCGCAGGCGAGATCGATCGTCATCGTTTTCATGACGCCCGAAGCGCTGGCGAGCTTCCGCCGGGTGGACGGTTGGAAGGTGGGTGTCGATGGCTCCATTGCCCTGATCAACATCGGCATAGGTGGTTCGATCGACACGACTCGGATCACGAACCCCATTGTCGGCTTCATCTTCGACAATAAGGGCCTAATGTATAACCTCACGCTTGAGGGCTCGAAGATCAGCCGCATCTATCGCTGAGCGCGCTGGGTGGCAGTTCAGGCGACGATGCTTTGCGCATCGGGCGTTGCCGCCTGATGCTGCGTCGGTTAAGCCTGCCGAGCAGATCGACATTGCCCGGCTGGTTTATCCGCATGTCCTACAATACCTTCGGCCATCTATTTCGTGTCACGACTTGGGGCGAGAGCCACGGGCCGGCGATCGGCTGTGTCGTTGACGGCTGCCCGCCGGGCATTCCGCTCACTGCAGAGGACATCCAGGCGTACCTCGACCGCCGCCGTCCCGGACAGTCGCGCTACACTACGCAGCGCCGCGAGCCGGACCAGGTTGAAATCCTTTCTGGCGTGTTCGTCGATGATAACGGGCGGCAAGTGACTACCGGCACGCCGATCTCGCTCGTCATCCGAAACGTCGATCAGCGCTCCAAGGACTACGGGGACATCAAAGACGCGTTTCGCCCCGGACATGCCGATTATACCTACTATGAGAAGTACGGCATTCGCGATTATCGCGGGGGAGGTCGATCCTCAGCCCGCGAAACGGCCATGCGCGTGGCAGCTGGGGCAATCGCGCGCAAGATCCTGTCCGGTGTCACCATACGCGGCGCCCTCGTTCGTATCGGGCCGCATGAGATCGATCGAACACGCTGGGACTGGGCCGAGGTCGACAGTAACCCCTTCTTCGCGCCGGACCACGGGATCGTTCAGACCTGGGCCTCCTATCTTGACCAAATCCGCAAGGCTGGGTCGTCCGCCGGAGCGGTCGTCGAGATCGTCGCAGAGGGAGTGCCGCCGGGCTTGGGAGCACCGGTTTATGGAAAGCTGGATCAAGACCTCGCCTCGGCGCTCATGAGCATCAATGCTGTCAAAGGAGTCGAGATTGGTGCCGGCATGGCCGCGGCTCAGCTCACGGGCGAGGAGAATGCGGACGAGATCCGTATTGGCCCCGACGGCCGACCGCAGTTCCTGACGAATAATGCAGGCGGCATCCTCGGCGGGATTTCCACGGGTCAGCCCATTGTTTGCCGCTTCGCCGTGAAACCCACATCGTCCATACTTACCCCACGCAAGACGATCGACCGCTTCGGCAACGAAAGGGAAATCGTGACCAAGGGACGGCACGATCCTTGTGTCGGCATCCGCGCGGTGCCGGTGGGCGAAGCCATGGTTGCTATCGTGCTCGCGGACCACGCTTTACGCCATCGCGCGCAGACGGGAAGGTGGGGATTCTGACATGGGCGACATCTCCCAGGTGAAAGCCGTGCTGTTCGACGTCTTCGGCACGGTCGTAGACTGGCGCACGAGCATCATTCGCGAGCTCGAGGCCTTTGGAGCCGCCAAGGGCTTCTCCGCGGACTGGACGGCGTTCACAGACGACTGGCGGGGCCTATACCAGCCCTCGATGGAGGAGGTGCGCTCCGGGCAGCGGCCCTGGACCATCCTCGACGTGCTTCATCGGGAGAGCCTGGAAAAGCTGCTCACGAAGTACGAGATCCCAGAGCTCACCGAGGCCGAAAAGCAGCACCTCAACAAGGTCTGGCACCGCCTGTCTCCCTGGCCGGACAGTGTACCCGGGCTGCAACGGCTCAAATCACGCTACCTGATCGGCACGCTCTCGAACGGCAACGTAGGGCTGTTGGCGTGGTTGGCAAAGAACGCCGGCCTGCCCTGGGATGTCATCCTCGGCGCCGAAACCTCCCGTGCCTACAAGCCCCTACCGCAGGCCTACCGTGGTGCCATGGAGACGCTAGGTCTCGGACCGGGGGAAGTCATGCTGGTCGCTGCTCATAACTCCGATCTCGAGGCCGCAGCGGCACAGGGCTATTCCACCGCATTCGTCGCTCGACCGACGGAGTACGGCCCACATCAAACGAAAGACCTGAAGGCCGAGCGCGATTGGGATGTCGTCACCGACAGTTTCCTTGGCCTCGCGGACGCGCTCGGCTGCCCCTAATCGCGTTCTACGGAAACAGCCCCGTCTGCCGCAACGCTTCGCCCAGCACCATGGCGGCAGCGACCGCGACGTTGAGCGAGCGTAAGCCTCTACGCATGGGAACTCGTACGCTCGCATCGGCCACTGCCCGGACGCTGTCCGGTACGCCAGCGGTCTCGCGGCCAAGCAACAAAGTATCGTCGGGCTCGAAGCGAAACTCGGCATAGGGAAGATCGCCGCGAGCGCTGAGGAGGACGAGCCGGCCAGCGCCTTCGGTGCTCACGCGCTTTGCCAGAAACTCGTCCCAGTTCAAGTGCCGGGTGAGATCGACGTACGGCAAGTAGTCGAGCGCGGCGCGCTTCAATGCTCGATCGGAAAGGTCAAATCCCGCCGGACCGATAACATCGACGGGCACGTTCATGCACGCCGCAAGACGCATGATCGTCCCGGTGTTTTGGGGGATGTCGGGCTGGTACAGTGCTAATCTCATCGCAGCAGCTCTCGCCGCCTATGCATCCGAAGCGCGTGTGCAAGCGCGTGCGCCAAATTGCCTCTTTGCCGCTCTGCTTCCCCTCCTTGAGAGCATGGACAAACGATGCCAAAAGGTCGGCGTGGCAAAAAGCGCCGTTCTGAGCGGGGGATTTGCCGACTTATAGATTGCGACTGTCCGGTACGGTCACTCCGCCGGCGCCCACGTTCGCCGGAGTGGCGCGGGCGCGGTTGCATTTTTAGTGAGTGCCCGGATTACGGGGGTCAGGGCATTTGCAGGGAGAAGGGAGGCTCAATTGAGCGCACACGCCGAGGAGCCAACGCGTCGGGACTTCCTGACGATCGCTGGGGGAGCATTCGCGGCGGTCGGCGGCGCTATGGCGCTGTGGCCGTTCATCGCACAGATGAACCCAGATGCATCGACACAGGCTCTCGCCTCGGTCGAGGTCGATCTGACACCCGTGCAGCCCGGCCAGGCAATCACCGTCATGTGGCGCGGAAAGCCGGTCTTCATCCGCAACCGCACGCCGGAAGAGATTGAGCAGGCCCGGACAACCCCGCTGAGCGAGCTTCCCGACCCTGAGTCAGACCGCGATCGTGTGAAGAGTGGCCACGAGAACTGGCTCGTCTTGATTGGCGTCTGCACCCACCTCGGCTGCATCCCCAAGGGCCAGAGCCTCAACGACATGAAGGGAGACTACGGCGGCTGGTTCTGCCCCTGCCACGGCTCCCACTACGACCAGTCGGGGCGTATTCGCAAAGGCCCGGCGCCGCGCAACCTCGAGGTGCCGACCTATGAGTTCGTATCGGATACGAAGATCAGGATCGGCTGAGGAACACGGACACCATGACTACACATCAGTCGACCTACGAACCGAAATCGAACTTTGAGAAGTGGTTGGATGAGCGCCTGCCCATCGCACGCATGATGCATGGGCAGTTCGTCGATTTCCCGACGCCCCGCAACCTCAATTACCTGTGGACTTTCGGCGGCATCCTGACGTTCGTGTTGGGTGTGCAGATCCTCACCGGCGTCGTGCTCGCCATGCACTACATCCCGAGCGCCGCCGACGCCTTTGATTCCGTCGAGCGTATCCGCCGCGACGTGAACTACGGCTGGCTGATCCGCAATCTGCACGCGGTCGGCGCCTCGATGTTCTTCTTCGCCGTCTACGTCCACATCTTCCGCGGCCTTTATTACGGCTCCTACAAAGCGCCGCGCGAGGTGCTCTGGATCATCGGTGTCATCATCTATCTCGTCATGATGGCCACCGCCTTCCTCGGCTACACGCTGCCGTGGGGGCAGATGAGCTTCTGGGGCGCAACGGTCATCACCAACTTCTTCTCGGCCATTCCGCTGGTCGGTGAGAGCATTGTGCAGTGGCTGTGGGGTGGCTATGCCGTGACCGGCGTGACCCTCAACCGCTTCTTCAGCCTGCATTATCTGCTGCCGTTCGTGCTCGTCGGGCTCGTCGCGCTGCACATTTGGGCACTGCATGTTTCGGGCCAGAACAATCCGACCGGCATCGAGCCGCAGACGAAGTCTGACACGGTGCCGATGAGCCCCTACGCGGTCTGGAAGGACGCCGTCGGCTTGGCCGTATTCCTGATCCTGTTTGCGTGGTTCGTCTTCTTCGTCCCCGACTACCTCGGGCACGCGGACAACTACAATCAGGCCAACCCGCTGGTGACGCCGCCGCACATCGTTCCGGAGTGGTACTTCCTGCCGTTCTACGCCATCCTCCGCGCCGTTCCCTCGAAGCTCGGCGGCGTGATTGCGATGTTCGGCGCCATTCTAATCCTGGCCTTCGTGCCTTGGCTCGACACATCGCGTGTCCGCTCGACCAAGTACCGGCCGCTATACCGTTGGTTCTTCTGGGCCTTCGTCTTCTCCTGCCTCGCACTTGGCTATCTGGGCTCGAAGCCGGCTGAGGGTGTCTACGTAACGTGGGCGCGCGTGTTCACGTTCTACTACTTCGCACACTTCCTGATCGTCATGCCGATCATCGGTGTGATCGAGACACCCAAGGCGCTGCCGCGCTCAATCAGCGAAGCTGTCCTCGGCAAAAAGGGCAACGGCGGGAGTGCGGTTTCTCCTGCGACGGTAGCTGCGGCAGCCGAGAAGCGGTGACTCGGGGAGGCGAGGTTCGATACGATGATCACACTGAGGAAAACACTCGGGGCGGCGTTGGCAGCAGGTCTGCTGGTCGTGTCCACCCCGACCGCCCCGGCCGCCGAGGCCATCCAGATCGAGCGGCAGAGCTGGCCCTTCGCCGGGTTCTTCGGCACCTTCGATCGGGCGCAGCTCCAGCGTGGCTATCAGGTTTACACTGAGGTCTGCGCAAGTTGCCACGAGCTCAAGCGCATCTCTTACCGGAACCTCGCTCAGCCCGGGGGGCCGGAGTTTCCGGTGAACGCCGTGGAGGCGCTCGCCGCCGCAGCGGAAGTCGAGGACGGGCCAGACGACCAGGGCGAGATGTTCAAGCGCCCCGGTCGCCTCTCAGACCAGTTGCCTACACTCTATCGCAACGAGAACGAGGCACGCGCCATTCATAACGGCGCGTATCCTCCAGATCTGTCCTTGATGGCCCGTGCGCGCAACACAGAGAACGTAGCGCCGTGGTACATTCATCCCTTCCTGATGCTGCGGGACATTGCCGTTGGATACCAGGAGGGTGGGGCCGACTATATCTACGCTTTGCTCACCGGCTACAAGGACCCGCCAGCTGGCTTCGAGCTAATGGAGGGCATGCACTACAACGCTGCCTTCCCTGGCCACCAGATCGCTATGGCCAATCCGTTCGCAGGTGGTGACGGCCAGGTTCAGTACCAGGACGGCACACCGTCGACTGTCGAGAACTATGCTCGCGACGTTGCGGCATTCCTCTCCTGGACGGCTGATCCGCGTCTAGAGGAGCGCAAGCGAATCGGTTGGATGGTGATGCTCTATCTCGTCATCACAGCTGGCCTGCTCTATGTCGGCAAGCGGAGGATTTGGTCGAAGATCGAACATTGACCTCCTCTCTCATCGGTATCGGAAAAGGCCTCGCCAGCGAGGCCTTTTCTCTTTAGGAGTTCCGGTTGCAGCGGTAACGGTGCTGTCGACGCTCCCTTCACCGGCACGTTGGAGGATTTCCGGTCGCAGCAAAGCGGGGTGACGAATGACACGCGCAGTCCTTGGCATCATCGGCGGTAGCGGACTCTACCACCTGCCGAACATCAAAGACCCGCACTGGGAGAAGGTGTCGACCCCGTGGGGCGATCCCTCGGACGAGATCCTTTTCGCCGAGGTGGACGGCCTTCCAATCCGCTTCCTGCCGCGGCATGGCCGCGGACACCGCCTTTCGCCATCCGGCATCAACTACCGGGCCAACATCGATGCAATGAAGCGGACAGGCGTCACTGATCTGATCTCCGTTTCCGCCTGCGGCTCGCTGCGCGAGGACCTGCCGCCGGGCATGTTCGTTCTGGTCGACCAGTTCATCGATCGCACGTTCGCGCGCGAGAAGAGCTTCTTCGGCAATGGGCTCGTGGCCCACGTCTCGGTTGCGGACCCTGTCAGCCCCGCCCTCGTTGACGAGATCGAGAAAGCACTGCAGGCCGAGCAGATCACCTACCGCCGCGGGGGCACCTATCTCGTCATGGAGGGACCGCAATTCTCCACGCGAGCCGAATCAAATCTGTACAGATCCTGGGGCTGCGACGTGATCGGCATGACGAACATGCCCGAGGCCAAGCTCGCTCGCGAGGCCGAGATCTGCTACGCGACGGTGGCCATGGTCACGGACTACGACTGTTGGCACGAGGAGCACGCTCACGTGGACGTGGCGTCCGTCCTGGAGGTCATGAAAACCAACACGGAGGCAGCTCAGCGCATGTTGGGACGACTTGCGGCCTCGTTCCCGCGCGAGCATGTACCTTGCCCGATCGGCTCCGACCGCGCACTCGATGTGGCCCTCATCACCGCGCCCGAAGCCCGCGACCCAGAACTGGTCGCCAAGCTAGACGCCGTCGCAGGCCGCGTGCTCAAAGGCTAAGACCGGTTGGGACTCGCCGTCTCTTGAGGGGTGGGTTGGCCCATCTGCGCATCGCGCCGAAGGGCCAAGTGCCGCACTTTTCTTGAGAGGAAGGCCGATCGAAGGTGTAACCTCGAATTTCCGCGCACCGAATCCAGTTCAACTACTCGGGCTTGCTCTGCTTCACCTTCTCGATCTCGCTCAGGGCGAGCACCGAGTGAGCATATGCTCCCCCGGCACGCATCTCGGCTGCGACCCAGATCGCTTCCATCAGCTCTTGCTCGGTGGCGCCGTGGCGCAGCGCCGCCTTGGTGTGCCCCTTGATGCAGTAGGGGCACTGAGTCACGTGAGCGACCGCGACGGCAATGATCTGCTTCATCTTCGCTGAGAGCGCGCCATCCGCGAATACTTTCTGGCTGAAAGCGCGAAATGCCGCTTCGGTCTCGGGAGCCAGATCCCGACGCTTCTGTGCCAAATGAGGCGATGAGTGTGGGTAGACAGCTTCGGACATCTGCGACCTCCTTCCGGGAGATGAGCCCGTGCCGATATGGCGTGCAGTTCTGCCCCCCTGATGCACGCTAGCAGAACCTTCATCTGAAGGTCACTGTCTTGATCGGACAACCTGACCGATGGTAGGGCGAGGCCGCGGCGCCCAGGCAAACCGAAAGGTTATGGCCCACTACGGCTTGCCTACCCCGGCGGAAACAGAATAAGGATCTGCATCTTCACGAGTTCGGGGTACCAAGCCAGCACAGCATGAGCGGCGCCCCAGATCATGGCGCAGAGCACCAGGAGCGCCGGCACAGCAGCGAACACCGCCTTCAAGAAGAAGGCCATCAAGTGGAGGAAGGGGAGATCGAGGCGAGTCACCGTGCCAGCAGAGGCGCTTGGAGCGTCCCCGAATGGCGGGACGAAGGAATGGTAGCCCGCCGGCATTGTTGCAGCGCGCTCTCGCGCCTGCCGCTCTCTCGCTTCGCGCTCGCGAGCTTCGCGTTCGCGGCGCAACGTGCGGGGCAGATCGTCCGGGTCGCCGTCCGCAACGGATAAAGAAAATGGAGGGTCTGAAATGGCCATATCCGAAAACCTCGTACCGCCGCTTCGCGAGCAGACATTCGGCCACCATCCCCGGCGACGTGGCACCCGACGCCTCCGCGCAACTCCCTTCGTCCGACATCCGATAATCGCACTTTACGCCACCAATAGGGCATCAAGGAGGTGATGGTGGACGAGCTGAAGCGGCTGATTCGGTCGATTCCAGATTATCCAAAGCCCGGCATCATGTTCCGGGACGTCACGACCCTGCTGCGCGATGCCGACGGCTTCGAGAAGGCGATCATCGCGCTTGCCGAACCATACCAAGGACAGGGCGTGGACGCGGTAGCCGGGATCGAGGCCCGGGGCTTCATTCTGGGCGGTGCAGTCGCGGACCGGCTCGGCTGCGGATTCATCCCAATTCGTAAGAAGGGTAAACTGCCTTGGAAGACCATCGGGCAGGAGTACACGCTCGAGTACGGCGTCGACGCCATCGAAATACACGAGGACGCCATCCGCAAAGGTGAGCGCATCCTCATCATCGACGACCTGATCGCTACCGGCGGCACCGCTGAAGCAGCCGCCAAGCTCATCCGCCGTTCTGGCGGCGAGGTGGTCGGCGCCGCTTTTGTTATCGATCTGCCGGACCTCGGCGGGCTGAGCAAACTGGAAGCCAGCGGCGTGAAATGTCACGCACTGGTCGCTTTCGAGGGGCATTGAATGAGCGAGATGAACGGCAAGAGCTTGCCACCCGGCAAGCTTCGTGAGGCCTTGGCTGCAGTAATGGACGGCCGGCTCAATCCCGGCGTACCTGTAACCTGTCCCGTTTGCGGCGAACCTGGATTGCACGTCGACGACCGCTCGGCCCGGCCGCACGCGGAGTGGTATGCGCTCTCGTGCACATCTTGCGGATTGGACGATACCATCCACATTCCAATGGGATCGCGGCCGGGAAGCTTCAGTTAGTTGGTTCGGTTGCTCTTGGCAGCGTGGATCATCCCGGACCTTTTACCCGGGGTGAAATTGGCCGAGTGTGCGCAGTGAACATCCCGTTGATCGCGGCTATGTGTCGGGATTGCGCGATCCCGCCGCGTGGGCGTCTCCTGGCTAAGCACTAGCCGATCGACCCAGGGAGCAGATTGAGATGAAAATCGGCGGGCGGCATTATCGCACCATTTGGCTGAATACCGACGGGTGGTCGGTCGAGATCATCGACCAGACGAAGCTGCCGCACCGGTTCGAGACGGTGACCCTCCGGACTTGCGGGGATGCCGCCCGTGCGATCCTCACCATGCAGGTCCGTGGCGCTCCGCTGATCGGCATCACCGCCGCCTATGGCCTTTGCCTCGCACTACGCGAGGATGCCTCGGACGAGGCGATGGACCGGGCGATCGATTACCTCGCAAGCCAGCGGCCTACAGCGATCAATCTGCGCTGGGCTTTGGACCAGGTGCGCGCTGCTGTCCGCAACTTGCCACGTGAGCAACGTGTCGAAGCGGCCTACAAGCGCACCGCAGAGCTGGCCGACGAGGATGTCGAAACCTGCCGCCGCATTGGCGTGAACGGGCTCGAGCTCCTCAAGGAGATCGCTTCAAGAAAGAAGCCAGGTGAGCCGGTGAATGTGCTGACGCATTGCAATGCCGGCTGGCTCGCCTGCGTCGACTGGGGCACCGCGACCTCGCCCATCTATCACGCCCACGATGCCGGCATTCCCGTGCATGTCTGGGTGGACGAGACGCGGCCACGCAACCAGGGCGCCTCGCTGACAGCTTACGAGCTCGGCAGTCATGGCGTCCCGCACACGATCGTCGTCGACAATGCCGGCGGCCACCTCATGCAGTCCGGCAAAGTCGACATCTGCATCGTCGGCACGGACCGCGTGGCGGCCAATGGCGACGTGGCCAACAAGATCGGCACCTACCTCAAAGCGCTCGCTGCAAAAGACAACGGCGTGCCCTTTTACGTAGCGCTTCCTCACTCGACGATCGATTGGACGCTCGATGAGGGCCGAAAAATTCCGATCGAGGAACGCTCTGCCGATGAAGTGCTGAAAATGCCGGGCCGCCTACCAGACGGCTCGGTTGTGACCGTTGAAATCGCAGCACCCGGCTCGCCAGCAGGCAACCCCGCCTTCGACGTGACCCCAGCACGCCTCGTCACCGGCTTCATTACGGAGCGCGGCATCGCTCCTGCCTCGCGGGAGGGCCTACTTTCACTCTACCCCGAACGCAAGCGCCAGTAGCGGCTGCCCAAGCCTCGCGCCCAGTTGATTTGACCAGTGATTTGAGTTGCCTTTGATGGCACCAGTCATAGGAGACCGACATGCTTAGGCGAATAGGCGTAGCTGCTGCGTTCCTGCTTGCCGCGCTCCTGCCCGCTTCCGCACACCACGGCTGGGGCAGTTATGACGCCGGCAAGATGGTGACGGTCGAAGGCAAGATTGTCACCACCCGGTATGAAAACCCGCACGTCACGCTCACCGTCGAGGCTCAAGATAAGACCTGGACACTGACACTTGCCCCCGTGTCGCGCATGCGGAATCGCGGTGCGACCGAGGAGTTGGTGGCGCCCGGCAAAGTCATCACTGCAGTCGGTTACGTCTCGACGCGAGATCCGGATGAGCTACGGGCAGAGCGGATTACCGTCGACGGCAAAACCATCGAGATGCGTTGAATGGCTCTCGAAGCTCCTGCAATTCTTGTCGCGTTGGAGCAATCGGCTCTGGGGACGGCCATCCGGCAATCGGTCTGGATCTATCCTGCAGCAAATACCGTTCACATCCTTGGATTGACCCTGCTGGCGGCCTCAGTCGCAGTCATGGACCTGCGGCTGCTCGGTGCCTTCAAGGAAACGGTTCCAGCTGCGGTGATTGTGCCAGCGCGCCGCCTCGCCATGCTCGCGCTGACCATCATGGTCTTAACGGGCCTCGTGCTGTTCACGGCCGAGGCGACCCATGTCGCCATGAACCCGGTCTTTCAGATCAAGATGGGCCTAATCGGGCTCGCGATCCTGAATGCTCTCGTCGTGCAGAGGACGCTTCCCGCCGTGTTGATCAAATCACCGGCGATGACACCTCTACCAACGCGATTTCGAATTGCAGCCGCCATTTCCCTCGCGATTTGGTTCTGCGTGGCAGCTGCCGGCCGGCTTATCGCGTACTTCTGATTAACCCAGTCGCTTTCTACGCCGGCGTATTGCGCGATGCACCAGATTGCGCCAGCGCCTCGAAGTCACGAACGAACCGATCGAGCCCACTCCAATCGGTCAGCTCGGTATCGCCAGAAGGGTGCCGCTCGACGCCTTGGGAATCGACGATCGCGTGAAGGACCGCCCGCTCAATTGGATTGAGCAGACGGTCGTGGACCGCGCCGGCCACATGATAGATGACATCGGGCTTCCACCCGTGCTCGGCCACGAAGCGTTGAGCAATCTCGTCGATCGCGGACCGCTCGCTCTCCTCGTGAGACGCTGCCGACAGGCTCACCGGGAGAAAAGCGGAAGGGCAGCGCCGCAGCGCCTCGCCATGACGCATGACGAAGCTCGACAGCTCCGGATCGAACCAGCCGATATGGACCGAGCCGGCGATGATCACGGCATCACAGTCGTCAGCTCCGGCCTCTGTCTCATGAGCTTTGAGATCGATCAACCGAACCAGCGCGCCGTCGTTCTCGAGCCGATGTGCGACGTGATGGGCGATCTTGTCCGTCTGGCCCTCGCGAGAAGCGTAGGCGATGAGATAACGCAACATGGGAATCACCATTGCAGCAAGGGCAGCCTGCCGCAACACCTTGGATTGTCATTGCCAATTATCAACCTGGGCGCTTGAACGGTTCCCGCCCGTGATCCGGAACCTAAACCAAACCGAGCATTCCGACGCGTAAACGATGGCGCGCGTCGGTGATCAGCCAGGCGCCGCCGATGGCAGCCAGCATGACGCCCAAAGCGGTCGCCGCAGCGATCACGAACATGATCATCACTTGATACTTGGCCGCCTCAACCGGATCGATGCCGGCGAGAATCTGGCCCGTCATCATGCCGGGCAGCGTGACGACGCCTGTTGCCGCCATCGCATTTAGAATCGGCATGAGGCCCGTTTTCACGGCATGGACGACGACGCTCGCTGTCGCCTCGAAACGCGTCTCGCCCAGCGCCAGGCGCGCCTCGATCGCTGCACGGTCACGCTTGGCCGCCTGGACAATGGTGTTCATGACGAGCGCGACGCCCGTCAACGTGTTGCCGAGTATCATTCCGAGGATCGGCAGTAGGTACTGCGGCGCGTACCAAGGCTCTGGGCCTATGACGACGATCATGGTGTAGAGCGTCGCCAGCAGCCCGACGAAGAAGAGCGTGCCCGTGCCGATGCCGTAGGCCATCCAGCCGCCGACGCGCGATTCTTGTCGTGCCAGGGCCTCGTGCCCCGCCATTCCAATCATCACGAGCGCCAGCACCGCCGTCAGCAGCGGTGAGGTCTGCTCGAACACGAACTTCAGGACGAAGCCGATGGCGCCGAGTTGCACGACCATCCGCACAGTGGCGATCGCGATGCTGCGCTCGAGTCCAAGCCGCAGCGCCCAGGACAACACTCCATTGAAGACAATGAGAACGGCTGCCGCTGTCACGTCGAGCCACGAGAGTGGAACATAGCTCATGAGGCGATGCTCCTGCGGGGCAGGAGATGACGATGATCGACGTCGGGCCGGCTTTGAGCCCCGAGCTGAAGGCGCTGGTGCGCGAGCCTTTCGATCTCTGCAGGGTCGTGACTGACGAGGAGGACGATGCGACCGGCGAGGAGCTGAAACCGGATCAGCTCGTGGACGAGCGCCGTCGTCTGGGCATCGAGGGCGGCCGTGGGCTCGTCCAGCAATAGAACGCGAGGCTCGTCTATCAGACCGCGCGCGAGCGCCATGCGCAGCCTCTCTCCGGTCGAGAGTTGGCCGATCGGGCGATCCAGCAGGCTGAGATCGAGCCCAAGGGCGTGCAGCAGCCTCTCCAGCTTCCCCGGATCGGAGTCACTTGGAAAGTGATCCCGGGGCGTCGCCGCCCACCAGCCCGGCTCGGCCGCGAAATAGCGGACCTGCCGGCGCCACTGCGGCCCGGACATCTCGCGCCGTTCCGCTCCGTCCAGCGTCACGTAGCCGTCGACGTCATCCAGGTCGGCTATGGCGCGCAAGAGCCTGGTTTTGCCAGAGCCAGACGGGCCCTCGATGGACAGGCACTCGGTCCCCGCAACCGCAAACGAGAGAGGCGGCAGCGTGCCGACCTTCAATTTATCGACCTTGAGCAAAGTGCTCTCTCATCGCTCGCGATTCCCCGCGGAAGGCTTATCAAGCGTCTGAGAATTCCGCCATTGGTTTGTGGAGAACCGATCAGGAGCGAGAAGAGCAAATCGCAGATCACGCGCGACACACATCGAACCCTGCAACAGCCTGCGCGTTACTTGGCTTTCGGAGGTGAGCACCAGTGGTTCAACTTCGGCTGCCCGCAAACTCGCGCATCACAGAGGGACATACCTGGAACGAGCGCCGCGAAGACGGCCGCTGGACGGAAATGCGCGTCTATCGCTGGATTCCCGGCGAGCACCGCCAGCCACAGCTCGATACCTACTGGATCAACATGGACCAGTGCGGTCCGATGGTCCTGGATGCGCTCATCAAGATCAAGAACGAGATCGATCCAACGCTAGCGTTCCGCCGCTCCTGCCGAGAGGGCGTCTGCGGCTCGTGCTCGATGAACATGAACGGCGACAACGGCTTGGCTTGCCTCGAGCCGCTCGAGAAATTCGGTGGCAAGCTCACCGTCTATCCGCTGCCCCACATGCACATCATCCGGGACCTTGTTCCGGATCTCAGCCACTTCTTCCGCCAGTACGAGGCTATGGAGCCGTGGCTGCACACCAAGGAGCCAGAGCCGGACCAGGAATGGCTTCAATCTCCCGAAGACCGGGAGCGGCTCAATGGCCTCTACGAGTGCATCTTGTGCGCCTGCTGCTCCGCGGCCTGCCCAAGCTACTGGTGGAACTCCGCCCGCTTCCTCGGCCCTGCAGTTCTCTTACAGGCCGCGCGTTGGGTCGAAGATAGCCGCGATCAAACCACCGATGAGCGGCTCGACCGCGTCTCGGAACCTATGGGGGCGTACGGATGTCGTCAAATCCTCAACTGCGCCAAGGTGTGCCCTAAAGGCCTGAACCCTGCCGAGGCCATCGCGATGCTGCGCCGGCGCCTCATCAAACGGCAGAGCGGCTGATGGCGAAGACCCAGAGCGAATGGCGCCGCGCTGTCGTCGTCGGCGGCGGAGCTGGGGGACTGCAGCTTGCGATCCGCCTGGCCAAGCGACGCGAGCGAGACCGCCTTCACGTCACCCTTATTGACAAGAACGAGACCCACATCTGGAAGCCGCTGCTGCACGAGGTCGCCTCTGGCAGCATGTATCCGAGCACCGACGAAGTCGACTACCTAGCGTTAGCACGCTGGCATGGGTTCACCTTCTGTCACGGCGCCTTCGAAGGGCTAGATCGCGACAAGCGTGAGGTGCTGGTGGGAGCAGTTTGCGATGAGGAAGGGATCGTCATTCCGCCCCGCCGCCTGCCTTACGACGTTGTCGTCCTGGCAGTCGGCAGCGTTACAAACAGCTTCGGTGTGCCTGGTGTCGAGGAATACACTTTCTCCCTCGACGATGCCCAGGAGGCTGAACAGTTTCATCGTCGCCTTGTGCATCTTTACCTCAGAGCCAACTATGCTCCGCCAGAGCAGCGGCCAGAGAGCATCAACGTAGTGATCGTCGGCGGCGGAGCTACGGGCGTCGAGCTGGCAGCAGAGCTGCGCTCGGCCACTCGGGTGCTAACGGCATTCGGCCTCGACAACATCGACGCTGACAGCTTTCTTCGGCTGACTATCCTCAATATGGATCCCAGGGTGCTCCTGCAGTTGCCCGAGCGAATTTCCGATGCTGTCACCGAAGAGCTTGGCCGGCTTGGAGTGGCAGTAAGGAATTCCGAGCAAGTCGTAAAAGTCGCGCCCGATCACCTCGAAACGAAGAGCGGCGGCCGCTATCCTGCCGACTTGGTTGTATGGGCTGGAGGCGTGAAGGCAGCCGACTACCTCAAGAACCTCGACGACCTCGAAACCAACAAGCATAACCAGATCGTCGTCACTGAAAGGCTGCAGACGACCCGTGATCCGCGTGTGCTCGCAATGGGCGACTGCGCTGCAGCTCCGTGGCTGGGCCGAAATAAACTGGTGCCGCCGCGCGCGCAGGCTGCGGAGCAGCAGGCACGCTATCTCGCCCGGGCCATTCCGCGATTGCTCGCCGGTCAGGAGGTGAAGCCGTTCCGCTACAATGACTTAGGCTCTTTCGTGTCCCTAGGGGAAGAGAACACGATCGGCACGCTGATGGGCTATCTCAGAGGGCATCGTCTGCGCCTCGAGGGCTTCATTGCCCACCTGATCTACCGCTGGCTCTACAAACGCCATCAGGCGGCACTGTTTGGCTGGAGCGCCGCTATTCTTACGACCATCGGTAATTGGCTACGAGGCACCTCTCGGCCGCGGGTGAAGTTGCATTAACAATGCGCTTTGACTCTCGCGACGCGAAACCGCTGTCAGTTCACCGCGGGTACTCGCCTATATCCCGTCCCTGCGACCACCACCTCGACGGCGCCGTTCGTGATCACAGGATGCGAGATGCGCACCGCAAGCACCCCATCGTATCCCTTCTCCCGTGCCCGTTCGGCAAGCTTGGCGAGGGCCCTGGCGATCGTCTTGTCGAGCAAGGCCTCGTAACGAGTCATCTCGCCGCCGATGGTATTGGTGATTGCCTCGCGCATGTCCCGCAGCACGTTCGCGCCGCTGACCGCGCAGGCATAGATCAGCTCACCGTGACGCACGGGCTCCTCGATCGTTTCGGTCGTGACGAGCCGCATGTCTCCCCCGTTAGGCTGTCACCCTCCGCCGGCGGCCGAAGAGGAGCCGCTTGAACATCAGCAGCACGAGGAGGGCGAGAAATGCCAATACGCTGATGACGATCGAATGCCTTTCCCACAGCAGGACCGGGCTGACCTGCCCGTCAAGAACAAGTTGAAAATCGGCGCTGATCACCGCCGGATTGGGGAGCGAGCTATTGCGCAGCATCATCGCAACGGCGGCATCCTGGTCGCGGCTCGCCAGCACGGCGTCGCGGACACGAGTTGACGAGAGCACCTGCATCTTGGATGGATTTTGAGCCACCGCACGCATTATGCGCTGACTCGCGTCCGGTCGAAGGCCGGTCATATACCGTGCCATCGCTTGCAGCTCCGGCTCGGCTAAGCTGCGCGCGAGCTTTCTCAGTTCATCGTTGTCCAGCTCGAATAGCACGTCCCGGGCATCGCGCTCCACGCTGGTCAATCGCAGCGCCGCGAGCCTGTCATCAAGCGCGAGCAGGCGAGAAATCGAAGCCGTGGTGAAGCTATCGGCCCTGGCGCGCCGATACAGCTCCCACTCGACGACGCGGTCGAGACGGTCACCGGCGAGCGTCGACCAACGCAGCGCCGCCTCAACTGACCGGAGATCGCGCGCGATCGTCATGCCCGGCTCGGTTAGCCGGTTGACCGCGTCGTAGAGTGTTCCGTTCTCCAACCGCTTGAGAACACCGGTATCGCCCTCGTCGGCGACAATGATGCCCACCAACTCGTCGATGCGCGGAAGCTGCTCGGGACTCGCGGCATCCAGGAACGCTCTGAACGGCGGATTCTGCTCCGCAAGTTCGAGAACCTTGGCGTGGGCGCGGCGGAATTCCCGCCAGATCTCGACAACGCGATCGGCCGTCGAAACGGAGATGTCACGCACCTGCTCCTCGAGCTGCCGGGCAATCGAATCCGCGAGTTCCTCCCTTACACGCTGCTTCGTCGCGTCCGACTTCATCTCCTCGGCGATGATGGGCAGCACGCCGCTGCGAAGCTCCCAAATGTCCTTTGCGATCAGCACGACGCCAACGCCGCCGGCCACGATCGACACCAGCCGCCCGAGCACCGCGCCGACGATGCGATGACCGATGCGCCGCGCCATGTTGGCGAGCTGACGGCGGACGAGCAGGATGACCGCGCCCGCGATGCCCTCGCTGCCTTCGATCAGCACAGAGGTCGTCGAAACATTTGCTCGCGCTGTTTCCGGATCGATGGCGAACTCCTTGCCGGCGTCGTTCGCCACCACCCGAGAGACGGTGGTCCCGAAACGCGGGCCGAGGAACGCCTCTAGGCATTGCAGTGCCGGCTCCGCCGCGTCCAGAGTCGCCAGCTCGATATTGCGGCCCACGTTCTTGCCTACGCCGACAGCGAGCTCCTCGATGGCCACCTTTACCGGCTCGGACCGGTAGACGCGCTCAGCCACTGCGGTCGCCAGCTCCTGCGATTTCTCCTTGTAGGCGAGAGATTGCAGGAGATCGCCCCAGCTCGACTCGTCGTGGACCTCGGCAACTGCGAGGTCGACTTGCTTATCCAGAGTTTCGTCGAGACCTGTACGGCGCCATTCCTCGGCCACGACTGCCTTGAAATCGATCGCTGCGAGACCGGCTTGCAGGGCCTTGGATGTGATAAGCTCGACCGCCGCACGGAACGCCTGCTCGTCGCCCGTCTGACACGCCTCGTAGTCCGCACGCGTGAGCTTCACTGCGGCGCTGGCCTGCTCAGACAAGGGCGCTGTCGCAACAGCGAAGGCCGTCAACGCTGCAACAGTCCGGTGCAGAAAAGCAGCAGGCACGCGCACTCCCCTGTGTCTCTCGTCCTCCAGGCAGAGGAGCGATTATGGTTACTCCAGTATTTATAGCTGATGAATTTGGAAACCGGGACACACGTCTCGGGGGAAAGAACGGTCGTGCGCTCCCAAATTGTATTGAGCGTGGACCTCACAGGCTCATTGGGCAATAACGCCGGCATTCGGGCTGGATCATGGAGGGGGATCGGCCGTGAGCAGCGTGCAACTTGGCATTCTCGCCTACGTCGTGGTTCAGTTTGCCATCGGGCTCTGGGTCGCGCGGCGCATCAAGACCACGACCGATTTCCTGATCGCCGGCCGGACTCTTGGCCTCGGCCTCGTTTCGTTCTCCGTCTTCGCCACGTTCTTCGGCGCCGAGGCCATCGTCGGCACTTCAGGTGCCGTGTACGAAGAGGGGCTGACCGGCGGCCGGATCGACCCGTTCGGCTACGCAGTGGCCATCTTCATCGTCGGAGCCGTCTTTGCCGTTCCGCTATGGCGACGGGGAATTATCACCTTCGCCGACTTCTTCCGCCAGCGGTATTCTTCCGCAGTCGAAAAGCTGGTCGTTCTGGTGCTTCTGCCCGGTTCGATGTTCTGGGCCGCAGCGCAAGTGCGGGCATTTGGGCAGGTTGTCAGCGCCACCTCAGGGCTCGACGTGTCCATGTCGATCGCCGTCGCCGTGGTGCTGGTCGTAGCCTACAGCGTCTTGGGAGGTCTTCTCGCGGATACGTGGACCGACCTCATACAGGGTCTGGCCATCGTGCTCGGGCTTCTTGTCCTGGTGGTGGCCGTCGTTGGTGAGGTTGGCGGCGTGACAGGTGCACTGGCGGCTGTCGAGCCAGAGCGGATGCAGGCATTCACACTTGGCGAAGACGGCCTGCTCGGATTGCTCGAAAGCTTCGCCGTACCAATCTGCGGCACGGTTGTTGCCGTCGAGATCATTTCGCGCGTTCTCGGTGCCCGCTCGGCGCAAGTTGCGGCTCGCGGCGCCATGCTGGGTGGCATCCTCTACCTGATCGTCGGGCTGATCCCGGTGTTTCTGGGCCTGATCGGCCCGCAACTTTTGCCTCAAGTCGACGATCCGGAGCAGATCGTGCCGCGGCTCGCAGAGGTGCATCTGCCCGGGTTGCTCTACATCATGTTTGCCGGCGCGGTCATCTCGGCCATTCTATCGACCGTTGACTCGGTGCTTTTGGCGAGCTCCGGCCACATCTCGCACAATATCATCGAGCGCATGCTACCATCCCTCGACGATCGTGGGCGGCTGCTACTCAACCGGGCAATCCTGGCACTGCTTGGCGTGTTTGCATTCGCGATGGCTCTATCCGCAGAGCGTGTGAAAGATCTCGTCGAGACAGCTTCGGCTGCGGGCAGCGCGGGTGTTTTCGTCGTCGCCGTTTTCGGCCTGTTTACGCGGTTCGGCGGCTCACAAGCAGCATTCGCGACCATCCTAGTAGGTGCTTTGAGTTGGCTCGTGTTCGGCGTACTCGATCTCGAAACGCCGTACATCGCAGCATTGGCACTCGCCTTCGCGACGTACATCTCAATCGCGGCACTTTCATCGCCGAGCGGAGCTTCTGAGCATTCGAAGGTCAGCTGAAGAATTGATGAACTGCTGCCGCAACTGGAAGGGCTGTTTCGCCCAAGTTCTAGTGGACCCTCTCCGACGCCGTCTGTATTTCGGCCAGCCTTCGAGCGTACCGCATAAGCTCGGAACCAAGACAGCCGTCGCCTGTTCCTGAACGGAGTCATTCATTCCGGTTCCGATCTGCCGTTCAGGGTTCGCGATGCGGTGCATTCCAGGCCTGACAGCTCGAAAGCACCTCACTGGACGGGTTACCCGCTCGCCTCCCGCATCCTGAGCCTGGCATGCTCCGGCACTTCAACAACTTCGCCCGACAAGTCTCGACAGTGGCGACGGCAATTCCTCTCGCCGGCTGCAACTGGAGCCAGTCGATCCTGGCGCCCTACGGGTCCCATGCGGAGACGATCGACAGGCTGACATGGCCGTTCTTCATCGGCGGCACACTCATCGTGGGGCTTGTCGCTGGCCTCGTCGCTGCCGCCATTCTGCTCAGGCGCGAGCTGAAAGCCTGGATGGCAAACAGCAATTTCATCATCGGGTTCGGAATTGTATTCCCGGTGATGACGTTGACCACAATTCTCACCTACTCCTCGGTGACTTCACGGACACTGTTTACGATTGGTAAGCCGGAGATTCGCATCGAAGTCATCGGTGAGCAGTTCTGGTGGCGTGTGAACTACCTCGACGATCAAGGCAACACGGCTTTTGCCACCGCCAACGAAATTCGGATTCCCATAAATACTCCCGTCGAGTTCATCCTGAAAACGCGGGATGTCATTCACAGCTTCTGGGTTCCAAATCTTGCCGGCAAGCTCGATATGATCCCGGGCCGGATCAACAGCTATACGTTGGCTGCCACCACACCCGGCATTTATCGAGGCCAGTGCGCCGAATACTGCGGCGCTCAGCACGCACTGATGGCGTTTTACGTCGTGGCGACCAGCAAGGCCGACTACGAGACTTGGTTTGCACAGCAGTTTGGCGACGCGCCCGAGCCCACCAACCCATTTCTCGCCCAGGGGCAAAAAGAGTTCTTGGCCGCCGGTTGCGGGGCCTGTCACACGATACGTGGAACGGCAGCAAATGGTGTCCTCGGGCCTGACCTCACGCGAGTCGGCAGCCGCATCTCCCTCGCCGCCGGGACATATCCCGTCAATGTCGGCACGCTCGCCGGCTGGACATCTTCCGCCCAGCACTTGAAGCCGGGAAACCTCATGCCGTCTTTCGGGAACCTTCAGGGCGAGCAGCTCCGCGCGATTGCCACGTATCTGGAGAGCCTGAAATGACGGTTGCCGATGACCAAAGGCACAAGCCCACTGCGGAGCAGAAACGGAAACGGACATATCCGAACACGGTGCCGCGCCCGGAAGACGAGCTTCCCAAGCTTCGCGAGCCCTGGGTTCCACCGCAAGGCTGGCGAATTTTCTCCGCGGTCAACAACACATACGTCGGCCTCGCCTATATTGCGGTGGGGCTGATTATTTTCGTGCTGGCTGGCGTTCTCGCGGTCCTAATGCGCACGCAGCTGGCCGTCCCGGAAAACACTCTCATCGGCCACACGCTCTATAACCAGCTCTTCACGATGCATGGCACGATGATGATGTTTTTGTTTGCCGTGCCGATCGTAGAGGCTTTCGGGATTCTTCTTTTGCCGAACATCCTTGGCACCCGCGAGCTTCCGTTTCCCCGGCTGAGCGCCTATGCGCTGTGGATCTACACGTTCGGCGGCCTGGCGTTCTTCTTCTCGCTGTTCTTTGGCATAGCGCCCGATGGCGGCTGGTTCATGTATACCCCGCTCACGGATTCTCGCTTCTCGCCCGGCGTGAATGCGGACATTTGGCTCCTCGGAATCGGGTTTATCGAGATCGCCGCCATCGCCGGTGCCGTCGAGATCATCGTCGGATTTGCAAAGACTCGCGCACCGGGCATGTCGATTGACAAAATTCCCATTTTCGCCTGGGCCATGCTCATCTTTGCTCTGATGATCGTATTTGCTTTTCCGGCTTTGATTCTAGGCACCGTTCTTCTCGAAATCGAGCGGGCTTTCGGCTGGCCCTTCTTTATGGCCGAAAAGGGTGGCGATCCACTGCTCTGGCAGCACCTGTTCTGGTTTTTCGGCCATCCTGAAGTGTACATCATCTTTATTCCAGCGGCTGGGATTGTCTCGATGATAATACCCGCGATGGCGCAAACACCGCTTGTCGGTCATCGTCTGGTGATCTTGGCGTTGATTGCCATGGGCGTCCTCAGCTTCGGCCTCTGGGTTCATCACATGTATGCGACAGGGCTGCCTCAGCTCTCGCTCGGCTTCTTTTCCGGCGCAAGCATGAGCGTTGCCATTGCAAGCGGCATTCAGGTGTTTGCCTGGATAGCGACGATCGCCAGCGGCCGGTTGAGGGCCACAACTCCTGCGCTGTTCGTTGTCGCATTTCTGATCGTCTTCACCATCGGGGGTGTAACCGGAGTGATGGTGGCCTCCGTACCGTTCGACTGGCAGGTTCACGATACTTATTTTGTCGTCGCCCATTTTCACTACGTTCTGGTCGGCGGAATGGTCCTCCCGGTTCTGGCGGCCATTTATTATTGGTACCCTACGGTCAGCCGGAAACCGCTCTCTGAACGCGTGGGAAAATGGGTTTTCTGGCTTTTCGTCATCGGGTTGAACGTCGCATTTTTCCCTATGCACATCACCGGACTGATGGGCATGCCGCGGCGGGTATACACGTATCTCGCCGTCATGGAATGGGACCTGCTCAATATGATCTCCACCATCGGCGCCTACATGATGGCAACAGCCATCGCTCTTCTCATTTTCGACATTTTGCGCAACTTCCAGTTTTCCTTCAGTGAAAATGTGGGCAACATCTGGAACGCGGGCACTTTGGAATGGATGCGGACGTACACTTACGGCACCCGCTCTATTCCTGAGGTGGATAGTCGCTATCCCTTATGGTCCCGGCCGAAGCTGAGCGATGAGACGGATGAAGGGCGCTATTATCTTCCTGGCACTCTTACCGGAAAGCGCGAAGCACTCATCACAGGTCCGATCGATGCACGTCCCGTTTACGTCATGGTCGTCCCGGGGCCTCATTGGGGGCCGTTCCTTGCCGGAATCGCAACTACGCTCTTTTTCTATCTGCTCACCTTCAAGCTGATAATGCCGGCGATTTTCTTCGGCATTGTCGCGCTCGGCTTCGTCCTCTGGTGGATTTGGGATCTGGATCACGGACCGCTCCGAGATCCGGCGCATGTCGGAGGCGGGTACGTGCTTCCCGTCTACATGTCTGGATCCGCCAATCACTCGTGGTGGGGTACGGTCAGCCTCATTCTAGTGGCAGGCGCTTTTTTTGCGTGCCTGGTGTTCTCGTACTTCTTCCTCTGGCTCGTCAATCCGAATGCTTGGCCGCCGGCCGGTATTTCCCTGCCTTCGCTGGTCTGGCCTGCGGCTGCAGCAGCGCTCTATCTAGCAAGCAGTGGCGCGATCCATCTCGGAAGCCGAACACTGCGTCTGGCCGGCAACTCCAATCAATGGCACTTGCGCCTGCTTTTGGTGCTAGCCCCGGTGCTCTTCATCGCCGCCGTTGGCGTTCAGGGCTGGGCTGAATGGCAGACCGGTTTGCGGCCGACGGATCACAGCTACGGAGCCATGGTCTATCTGTTCGCGGCCGTGCAAGGTTTCTATGCCTGCTTACTCCTGGTCATGGCCGGCTTCACCGTGGCGCGCTCGCTGGCTGGCAAGCTCAATTCGGTCCGGCGCGTCACCTTCGACAACACCATGCTGCTTTGGCACTACGCGGCGGTCCAGGGCCTCGTGGCACTGGTAATCCTCAGCCTCTTCCCTCGAGGACTCGGGTGACCGCTATGGCGGAACAGCGGTTCACCTCCAAAACATTCCTTCTTTTTAGTGGACTGCTCATTTGGGCAGCCCATTTCATGTTCGTCTATTCGGCGAATGCTGTGGCCTGCGAGCGGGGTTTACAGGACTTCCAGGTCCTCGGCATCGGGCTGATTCCGCTGACGGTAATGGTTGCCACACTCGCCGCGCTTGCAGCTGCAGGCTACGTGTTGCTGACTGCCATTGGCTGGCTGGGGCCGCTCCATGGAGAGGCGCATGATGATCCCTCCAGCGCATTCGTGCGCCAGATCACAATAGTGCTCTCATTGATATCAATTGTCGCCATCACGCTGAGCGCGCTACCCTCGCTCGTCGTGTCTCCCTGCGAAGGGCTTCCTCAACTTGTGCAGGGAAGGTGATCAGGCACGCCTTTCCCAACGTCCGTTGTCCGCCTGCTGCCAGTAAGTTACCTCGCAGCCTGCGGCCTTCGCTCGTCTCCACTCTTCGCGGGCAAGCTCGATTGCAGCCGCGTCATGACCGTCAAAGATCTGAACGACACGATCATAAGACGCGAAGTCCAAGATCGTCGCCCCTTCCACCAGGAAACGGACGTTCGCGCCGTTGGGGTTCTCATCACCCGTCGTCAGAAAAATCGGCTGCAAGTCCGCTGGGCCGTCGCGGACCGTACCGTGCGGCAGAAAGCTGTCGTCGCGATAGGTCCAGAGCCAGCCGTCAAGCGCCTCCAGGCGCTCCGCGCTCCCACACTGGACCACTGCACGCCAGCCGCGCTCAAGCGTGCGCTCGAGCAGGGTCGGCAAGACCCGCTCAAGCGGCTGGCGCTCGAGATGGTAGAAAAGCACCTCCGTCACTTGCTGTCCCTCGCATCGCGACCGCCGCTCTGCCATGCCACGGCAACATACCGCAAGCAAGGCCACGGCGCACAGATCGATGGAGGACCGAGCCAGTCGACGACTTGGCCCGCCGATCGCAGATCAGGGAGCCCAGCCGAACCGGAATGTGCTACTGCCGCGCTGACGAACGTCTGCGCCTCGTCGTGGCCGCGGATGCAGCACGAGCTTCCGCGCCTTTGCTCCCATTGGAGTCCGCATCGAGCTTGGCGACGATGGTGCTCAGTGCCTGAATAACGACCGCGCGCTGCTGCGCCGGCAGTACAGAAAGAAGCTGCTCCTCCGTCGTCTTTGCCACAGGCTCGGCGGATTCGAGAGCTTCCCGGCCGGCCGGTGTCAGCTTGACGGCATACATTCTGGCGTCATGAGCGGTCCGGCGCCGTTGCAGCATGCCTCTCTTGATCAGCCGCCGCACAATGTCCGCAATCGTCGAGCGATCAATCCCCGTGTACTCGACCAGCGCCGTCTGGCTTGGGTTCTCCATGATTGCGACCGCCTTGAGCACCGCGTACTGCCGTGGCGTGAGATCCTTCTCGCCCATGCTGGCCGTGAACAGCTCATCTGCACGCTGACCGGCGCGATGAAGGAGGTGCAGGGCAGAGTTCAGCTGGGATTGGTCTTGCGTCCGAGACATCGTAGGGAAAAGCTCCAGGAAGATGTAACAGGATCAGAACTGGACGTCCTCAACCCATTGTCATGATTCTGATTTTTCGACAGGATTTACGTTAAGCGGCGTGGTCAGACTTGACCTGTGAAACATGCTTCTTGACACTAAATGCGAGGAATCGCGGCGATTGGCGCAGTTGGGCGTTTACGTCGGGTAAAGAATGATCTGGGGTCATGTCTTCCGAAGTTCTCGTTCGCTCCGCCCTCCTTGCGACCTTGCGTGACCTCGCCGAGTCACGGGGTCTCGAATGCCGTAGCCTTCTTGAGGAGGCGGGGTTACCACGAGATGCTCTGGACAATTCTGAAACCGAGCTGCCGCTGAACTCCGCGGCATTGATCATGGAGCTCGCCGCTGAGCGAGCTGGAGACCCTAGCCTCGGGCTGACGCTCGCCGAGGCACACCATCCAGGAGCATCGGGTTTAATCGACTACATCAGTTTGCACGCGGGCACCATAGGCGAGGCCCTTCGCGCCCTCGTCCACTACTCAGGGCTGATCTGCCACCCGAGCCCGCTACAGCTTCGCAAGAAGCGTGACTCGGTTGCGCTATCCTGGTCGTTTCCAACGGTGAAGGGCACTCGCCGAGTTCAGTTCGCGAGCTTCATCAATGCAGTGATCGTCTTGCGGCTCAGGCATTTGGCCGGTCGCCACTGGAGCCCGCTCGCCGTGGAGGTCGAGCATCCGGAGCTCCCCTGCCCGGCTAGGGTGCGCCGGATTTTTGGCCGCCGCATCACGTTCAATGCGCGACAGAACCAAATTCTGATCGACCGCAAGACTACCAGCCAAGCTATTCGAGGTGCGGACCCGAACCTCTTCCGAATTTTGCGGGAGTTCGGAGATGTCAAATTGCAAGAGATTTCGACGAGGTCCGACTTCGTGACGCGAACCGCGCGGGCAATCACCGAGACGCTCGATACGCATCCTCCCCTTCTTGAGCACGTGGCCGAACGGATGCGGATGACACCCCGCACACTCCAAAATCGTTTAGCTCAGCAGGGGACGACCTTCGAGAGAGTTCTGAGTGACACCCGCCGCGCATTGGCTGAGCGCTATCTCCGCGATACGCAGTTGCAGTTGACAGAGATTGCATATCTGCTCGGCTTCTCCGAGCAAAGTGCGTTCACCCGGGCGGCACGGGGTTGGTTCGGCCGACCACCTCGCCAGTTGCGAAAGGAAAGTTGCCAGCCCGCACGAAACGCAAACGGGCGGAGCGACTGACTCGCTCCCTCGGCTCGCGCTGCATGAAAACTGGCAAAGTCTACCACCGGCGCTTGTCGAACCGGAACCAGTCGAAAAGGCACCAGGACCGCATGCGATCGCGGCGGTAGGCTCGAGTAGGAGCGTAGTAGTAGGCCGGAGCGGGAGCCGCGTAGTACGCACGGGCCGGAGCCCGATCACGATAGAAGAGACCGCCCGCATCCGCGGATGGGATCGGCATCGTCAGAAATGTGGCGGCAGCAAGGAGCACAATGGCGGTCGGTATGCGCATCGGAGCCTCCAATTGCGGGGACGCTGACGAAACCTGCCTTTTAACAGGTCCCGGTACACCGGAGATTGTGGCGTCGATCCGCAAGCTCGGCCATCGCCGCACTGATTAACGGTCAACGGTCAATCTTAATGGCATCGTTGATGATATGAGCGCTGGCTTCCGTCGCTCTACATCCGGAATACGCCGAACCGGGTCTCCGGTATCGATGCGTTCAGGCAGGCCGACAGGGAGAGGGCGAGCACGCGGCGGGTCTCCCGCGGCGTGATGATGCCATCGTCCCAAAGCCGCGCCGTTGCGTAGTAGGGATGCCCCTCGCGCTCGAACTGCTCCAGAATCGGCTTCTTGAACTCCGCCTCCTCTTCAGCGGTCCAAGTCTTGCCTTCGGCTTCGAGATTATCCCGTCGCACCGTAGCCAACACTGACGCCGCCTGCTGCCCGCCCATGACGGAAATACGCGCGTTCGGCCACATGAAAAGAAATCGTGGCCCGTAAGCGCGCCCGCACATGGCGTAATTGCCAGCGCCGTAGCTGCCGCCGATGATGACGGTGATCTTGGGAACGTTCGCGCAGGCGACGGCCGTCACCATCTTCGCGCCGTGGCGCGCAATACCGCCCGCCTCAGCATCGCGGCCGACCATGAAGCCGGTGATGTTCTGCAGGAACAGGAGCGGAATACGCCGCTGACAAGCCAGTTCTATGAAGTGCGCAGCCTTTTGGGCAGATTCGGAATAAAGGATGCCATTATTCGCGAGGATTGCGACCGGCATTCCCTCGATGTGCGCGAAGCCGGTGATGATCGTGGTCCCGTACCGCGCCTTGAACTCGTCGAACTCAGAACCGTCGACGAGCCGCGCGATCACCTCCCTCGCATCGTACTGTGTTGCGAGCGAGGCCGGCACGACGCCATCCAGCTCCTCGATGGGATAGGCAGGCGGCCGCGGCTCGGTCAGTGCTAGATCGATCTGCTTCCGGGTATTCAGGTTAGCGACGATGCTGCGAGCAATCTCGAGCGCGTGGGCATCGTCGAGCGCGTAATGATCCGCCACGCCGGACAGTCGCGTGTGCACGTCGGCGCCGCCAAGGTCCTCAGCGCTGACTGTTTCACCCGTAGCGGCTTTCACGAGAGGCGGGCCACCGAGGAAGATCGTCCCCTGACGGCGCACGATGATGCTCTCGTCCGACATGGCCGGCACATAGGCGCCGCCTGCGGTGCAGCTACCCATCACCACTGCGATCTGCGGGATGCCCTCGGCCGACATTCGGGCCTGATTGTAGAAAATGCGGCCGAAGTGCTCCTTGTCCGGGAAGACCTCCGTGTGGTGCGGCAGGTTGGCGCCACCACTATCGACGAGATAGATGCACGGCAGCCGGTTCTCGCGCGCAATCTCCTGCGCGCGGACGTGCTTCTTGACCGTCATCGGAAAGTAGGTGCCGCCTTTGATGGTGGCGTCGTTGGCGACGATCATGCATTCCCGGCCAGACACGCGGCCGATGCCGGTTATGAGGCCTGCGCCATGAATGTCCCCCGAATACATGCCGTATGCGGCCAGCTGCGACAGCTCGAGAAAGGGTGTGCCGGGGTCCAGAAGCCGCATCACCCGATCGCGCGGCAACAGCTTTCCGCGCGCGATGTGCCGTTGCCGCAATTTTTCGGGACCGCCTCGCGCCGCTACGGCCCGCTTCTCCGCGAGATCCGCCACCAACGCCTGCATCGCTTCGGCGTTATCACGGAAGGCTCGGGTCGACGTGTTGATCTGAGAAACGATCTTGGGCATGGCACCTCTCTCACGACGCGGTGCCATATCAAGCAGCGCGGGCGGAAGACCGCAAGTGTGATCGTCCAGGCGACAGCCGTGCGCCATTCGACACTTAGCCGGACCCGTTCACCGAGTATCGCATAAGCAGCGTTACGAGCTCGGCCTGGCGATGCGTGTCGACGGCGACCAGAAGCCCTGGGTTTCAGAAGCTGTCGACGATGGCTTGAAGAGAAGAGCTCCCCGGGCTCCCACCGTCTCGGCAACCTCCTGAAGAACATCGCCCCACGAATTCGGATCACCGACGGCGCCGTAGATCCTGTCCACCACCTCAGCGAGGCGGTGGGCCCGCACGTTTGCCATATACCCCTCCCCATCAGCAATCCGAATATTAGCAAGAAGATGAAAACCGGGAAATCTGCTGCGACGGCTGGTGAATTTCTTGACAGGTGGATCCAAGACAAATCGCTTTGCTCAGCGGGCTGCCACGCGCGTTGAGGCGCTGACCGGGGGCCACGCGTTCCTTAGCCGCCCTTGAAGCGCCCGGAAGCGAACGCTAGGTCCATCGCGAAGCTGCAGGAGTGCAAGGCACCGAGAGAGCATGATCGACTGGCTCCCTCATTGGCGGGGTCTCATCGCGCGTCGATGGAATGAGCTATGGACCGCCGTAATGAATCCAGCTGCCGGACATCGTGAGGCGGAGGCCATCGCCATCTCGGCGCGCGAAAATGCGACGGTCGTCTGGCTCGTTGGCAAGGTTCAGTCCGGCAAGACATCCATCGTGCGCGCCCTTACCGGCTGCACCGACGCTGAGATTGGAACAGGGTATGCGCCTTGCACCCGGTCCTCCCGGGTCTTCGACTTCCCGCCGGAAGCGCCAGTTATCCGATTCCTCGATACGCGCGGGCTAGGAGAGGCACAATACGATCCAACGGAGGACCTCGCCTTCGCGGAGCAGCAGTCGCACCTGCTCGTGGCCGTAATGAAGGCACTGGATCCCCAGCAGGATGCGATCGTTTCCGTGGTGCGCGACGTCAGGAGCCGGCGCCCAAACTGGCCGGTCATCGTTGCTCAGACAAGCCTGCATGAAGGCTATGCGCCCGGGGCGGGCCACCCGCCCGACTATCCTTTCGATGCTGAAGGGAAGCCCACCGCCCCATTACCCGCGGAGCTAGTGCGCGGCCTCTCATATCAGAGGAGCTTGTTCGACGACCTACCTGGGACCGGAGCAATTTCGTTTGTCCCAATTGACTTCACACAGCCTGAGGATGGTTACCGGCCGGTGAACTATGGTTTCGACGCTTTCGTGTCAGCGCTACGGGTCGCTGCGCCTGCCGGCCTCGTAGCCGTGCTCGAGGGCATCGAGGCCGCAACCAACGATGCGCGCAGCAAGCGGGCCCACCCGCATGTCATCGGCTACGCCACGGCGGCGGCCGCTGCCGACGTGGTACCGCTCGCTGGTCTCGTGGCTGTACCTGGAGTGCAGGCCAAAATGTTGCATAGCCTCGCGGCCATATACGGTGTCGCCTGGGACAGACGGACGTTGGGCGAATTTGCAAGCTGCTTCGGCACGGGCGCTATCCTGCGGGCGGCCAGCCAGCTGGGCATCCGCCAACTGGTAAAGCTGATCCCCGTCTACGGTCAGACGGCCGGCGCCGTCGCCGCCAGCGCGGCAAGCTTTGCCACCACATTCGCCCTCGGGAAGGCGGCATGCTACTTTCTCGCCCGGCGCCGAAAAGGAGAGGTTGACGTGTCCGGGGTTGCGGCAGCCTACAGCGCTGCGCTCGCCGAGGCGTTCAAGATTTCACCCCAGCCCGAAGCTGCCGGGCAGGGCGGTGCTCAATGAGCTTTCGCGGACGTGCGAGCCTCTATATCCGCGGCGCGATGCTCGCGGTGGCGCTGCTGTTGCCGGCGCTTTCGTTGATCGCGTTCGGCAGCCTCTGGCTATGGCAATCAGGCTACCTCTTGCACTGGGCGCTGGCCGCCTGCTTGGTCACTGCTGTCGTCTACCTCGTTCAGCTCGTTGGACTGCGACGCTTCGAGCGGACCGCCGCCCCGCCGCAGCCTTCCCCTGAGGAGCTTCCCGATGAAACCTGGACGCCACTGGAGAAGTCGGCGTGGGAGGAGGTTCGCGACATAGCGAGAGGCATCGTCCCAACGGAGCTAGACAGCCCAGAGGCCGTGCTGGCGCTCGGCCAGCGCACCGTTGAAGCTGTGGCGCGCAAGATGCATCCGGGTGAGGCCGATCCGATCCTGCGGTTCACAGTGCCCGAGGCGCTAGCCTTAATCGAAAGGGTTGCCGGGGAGCTGAGACCCTTCTTCCGTGAAAACATTCCGCTCGGGGACCAGATCACGGTCGGCCAGTTCATCAAGCTCTATGGCTGGCGCCACGTGATCGAATATGCCGAGCGCGCCTACGACCTCTGGCGCATCATTCGTCTGCTCAATCCTGTTAGCGCCGCGACACACGAGATCCGCGAGCAGTTTTCGCGGCGCATGTACGAGATCGGCCGCGAGCACATCATTCGCAAACTGGCTGAGCGTTTCGTCGAGGAGGTGGGCCGAGCCGCGATCGATCTCTATGGCGGACGGCTCAGGGTGACGGCAGAGGAGCTCGAACGTTACGTCACGCCCGAGACGCAACGCGACCAAGCCGAAATGGCTGCGCGCGCTGCCGAACCCTTGCGACTGCTCGTAGCCGGCCAACTCAACGCGGGCAAATCAAGCCTCGTCAATGCCCTGTCCGAGGAGGTGCGCGCCGCGGTCGACACGCTGCCCGCCACCCCAACCTTCCAGGCATATGAGTTGCGCCGGGAAGGTCTTCCGGCTGCCCTTATCATCGATAGTCCGGGCCTGCAGGGCAGCGAGGCCGAGACGGCGCAGCTCATTGAGGCGGCGGCGGAAAGCGATCTGATCGTCTGGGTTGTCGATGCCAGCCGCGCCGACCGAGAAATCGACCGGGCCACAATCGAAGCCGTCCGACGCTACTTCGCTGAGCACCCAAATCGGCGCCGGCCGCCAATGATGCTGGTGTTGAGCCACATCGACCGGCTGCGGCCGTTCCAGGAGTGGTCGCCGCCCTATGACATCGACAAGGCGGAGAGACCGAAGGCCAAATCGATTCGGGCAGCTATGGATGCAGTGGGCGCCGACCTGGGCTTCTCGCTTGAGGACATCATCCCGGCCTGCCTCGACGACTCGGTCGGCATCTACAATATCGACGCCGTTTGGAGCCGCATCGCGGCCCTGCTCCCCGAGGCGCAGCGTGCCAACCTCGTCCGTCGTCTTGGGGGCCTGGGCGGCAAGTTCGATTGGAACCGCCTATGGAGACAGGCGCTCAACGCTGGCCGCGTCATCTCGCGGGTGGTGGTGCGCTGACTTCACCCGCAGCCCCGAGCGAGACCGGAGCTACGGCCGTGGGCGGACGCAAAATCTACGGAAGCACTCGGCCCAAGATCGCGGTCGTGTTCGCAAACTCCAAGCCCTGACCATAGCTCTGCCGCGGAGGGCCAGCGAGCCGCGTCGCGATGAAAGCGTCGGCGACATCTGGATGACCGTGGATACGCAAAATGGCACCGGCAGCAGTTAACGCGAGCGCTTCGACAAGCTCCCGAGCACGCAAATCGAGCAGTCTGGGCTCGTGGAGCAGACTTGCGATCCGATCGAGTGCGGCCTCCAACCGGCGGTCATCGGAAGCGGCCTGGGCGAGCTCCTGGAAAACAACCTGCGCAATCTCGGGCTCGCGCTGCAGGACGCGCAGCACGTCGAGGGCCATGACGTTGCCCGAGCCTTCCCAAATGCTGTTAACCGGCGCCTCGCGATAAATGCGCGCCATGCCGTTTTCCTCGACGTATCCATTGCCGCCGAGACATTCCATGGCTTCGCCGATCATCACAGGGGCGATCTTGCACACCCAGAATTTCGTCACTGGTGTCATGAGGCGGCGCCAAGCGGCCGCCCGCTCATCCTCGATGCGGTCGAAGCTGCGGGCGAGCCGGAAAACAAGCGCAACTGCCGCTTCTACATCGAGTGCCATGTCAGCCAGCACATGGGCCATGAGTGGCTGATCAATGAGCAAACGGCCAAAGACGGCCCGATGGCGAGCATGGTGAACGGCCATGGCGAGCGCCAATCGCATCAGGCCCGCCGAGGCGACGGCGCAGTCCAGCCGTGTATAGGTGACCATCTCGATGATAGCGGGGACGCCGCGCCCTTCCTCTGCGATCAGCCAACCCAGCGCGCCGTGGAATTCGACTTCGGCAGAGGCGTTCGACCGGTTGCCGAGCTTGTCCTTCAGCCGCTGCAGCCGCAGCGCATTGACCGTGCCATCTGGCAGATGTCGTGGCACGAGGAAGCAGGAGAGCCCGCCCGGCGCCTGCGCCAGCACCAGGAAGGCATCACACATCGGCGCCGAGAAGAACCACTTGTGCCCGGAAATAATGTACTCCCCACCCGGACCACCATTGGCGACCGGCTGGGCCAGCGTGGTGTTCGCGCGGACATCCGTGCCCCCCTGCTTCTCGGTCATGCCCATGCCGATCGTGACCGAGGCCTTCTCTGCGGCCGGCCGAAAAGCCGGGTCGTACCTGCGCGATAGGATGCGTGGCACCCATTCGTTCGCCAGCTCGGGCTGAAGACGAAGCGTTGGAACGGAGGCATTGGTCATGGTTAGCGGACAGCAGTGGCCCGCCTCCATCTGTGCGGCCATGTAAAAGGCGCCCGCTCGGGCCACGTTAGCCGCCGGGAGCGGACTGCCGGTCTTGTCACGCTCCCAAGAGGAGCAATGCAGCCCCTCGGCCATGCTCCGGGCCATGCAGGCGTGGTAGGCGGGGTGAAACTCGACGATGTCGAGGCGGCGGCCCTTCGGATCGTGAGTCTTCAGCCGCGGCGGATACTCGTTCGCCAGCCGTCCCCGCTCGAGGGCTTCGGCACTGCCGCAAACCGCCCCGAACTCGGCCAGCTGCTCGAGGGCATAGTCCGCACCTTCCCGCTCTACCGCCTCCTGCAACGCAGCGTCGGTGGTGAACAGGTTGATGTCCACGAAGGGCGGCGACTGATTGGGAATCTCGTCTGTCATGGCAACGGTCTGCGCTCGAGCTGCTTCGCGATCGGGAGCTGGAATCACTGTAGCCTGGACGACGCCTGAGACAGACTCTCACTACACGCCGAGATTGCAATGTTCATTCATCTCCGGAAGGCCCGTCAAACGCCTTCAACCGATCCAGCGCCGACTGCAGGATAATGGTTGCCGCCACCTTGTCGATGACCTCCCCCCTGCGCTTGCGGCTACGATCCGCATCGATCAGCATGCGCTCGGCGGCCATGGTCGACCAGCGCTCATCCCAAAGCAGGATCGGTAAAGGTGAAAGGCGGTTGAAATTTCGGGCGAACGCGCGGGTGGCCTGAGCCCGTGGCCCCTCGCTTCCATCGAGATTGCGGGGAAGCCCGAGGACGAGACCGCCGACGTCCTGCTCCGCCGCGATCTGGATCAAGCGGGCTGCGTCGGCCTTGAACTTGGTACGGGCAATCGTCTCGGCTGGCGATGCGATGGTTCGCGTGACGTCTGAGAGCGCTACGCCGATCGTTTTTGTTCCGAGGTCGAGACCCAGCAAGCGCTTACCCTTGGCGAGCCGCGCAGCGAAATCGGCGGGTTCTGTCGTTGTCTCGCCGAGAGCGTTGTCAGCCACAAGCTTTGCTCACATCTGATTGAAAGGGTTGTTGCATCTGAAGCCCGACCTATACTGCCCCCGACCGGAAACGTCGCTTGTGACAGAGGGAAATCCTCATGAAGATTACCTGGTTCGGCCATTCCTGCTTCCGAATTGAAACCGGCAACAGCGTTCTCCTCATCGATCCTTTCCTGAAGGGCAACCCGACCTTCGAGAAATCGGGCGTGTCCTGGGAGGAGGCAACGCAAGGAGTGACGCATGTGGCCCTCACCCACGGCCACGATGACCATGTCGGAGACGCCGCCGAGATCTGCAAATTGCGCGACGCGACGCTTTTCGCAGTGTTCGAGCTCGCGATGCATGTCGGCAATCAGGGTGCGCAAAAGCTCGAGCCCATGAACACCGGAGGGACCGTGCGTCACGCCGACTTCGACCTGACATTTACGCAGGCGCACCACTCTTCCTCGTCGGGCGGCGTGTATCTGGGGCATCCGTGTGGCATCGTGCTCCAAACACGGGAGAATAAGACCGTCTACCACATGGGCGACACTGACCTATTTTCGGGTATGGAGCACATTAACGAGCTCTATCATCCGAACATCGGCATCGTGCCGATTGGTGATCGCTTCACCATGGGCGCGCGGACGGCAGCCTACGCCTGCAAGAAGTTCTTCCGCTTCAGCACCGTGATCCCCTGCCACTACGGAACATTCCCAATCATCGACCAAACGGCGGACGCATTTGTTGCCGAAATGGCCGGGGAGAACGTGGTCGTGCCGAAGGTAGGATCACCTGTCTCGGTATAGGCCGGCATTTGTCATTGAAATGAGCTCGGGTGGGGCCTGATGCACTCGGCGACGGTCGCTGCCCGGATGAATGGCCCGGCCTGCCTGCGAGGATGTGAATGATCGATAAGAGCTGGCAGCCGGCCGGGCCGGAAAGTATCTCGTCCGCGGGGATAGGGCTGGTTGCGCTCTTCACCGCGACGACCTTCCTGTCCGCGCTCCTGCTGTTCTCGATCCAGCCGCTGTTCGCGAAGATGGTGCTGCCGGTGCTTGGCGGTTCGCCATCGGTCTGGGCAGTGGCGCTGTGCTTCTTTCAGGGCGCGCTGCTCGCCGGCTATTGCTACGCGCACCTGCTCAATAGGCTCGCAGCGACGCGCCGCACCGGCTTCGTGCACATTGCGGTCTGCGGGGCAGCACTGCTCGCGCTGCCGATCAGCGTGCCTGCAGGTTGGTCCGAGCCGCCCGCCGGCGATCCCTATCTCTGGCAGCTCGGGCTGTTCTCTGTGGCAATCGGGCTGCCTTTCCTGGCCGTTGCCGCGAATGCTCCCCTGCTGCAAGCTTGGTTTGCCGCTACGGGTCACCCTGACGGACGCGACCCCTACTTCCTCTACGCCGCCAGCAACCTCGGTAGCCTGGTTGCCCTTCTCAGCTATCCTTTCCTGCTCGAGCCGCTTCTGGGCACTCGAGCCCTGGCCGAGCTATGGGCGGGCGGCTTCGTCGCGCTGATCGGTGCGATCACAATTTGCTTTTTCGCCCTACGGGGTCGCACCTCGACTCCGCTGCAGCCGACCACCCCGGCACCCATTCTAGACGAAAAAGCACCTTCATGGTCTCGCCGGCTCGGCTGGGTGGGGCTCGCTCTCGTGCCGGCGGCTCTGCTGACGGCCTTTACCACCCACATCACCACCGACGTTGCCTCAGCTCCGCTCCTTTGGGTGCTGCCGCTCGCGCTGTACCTGTTGACCTACGTGATCGTGTTTCGCGAGCGTGCGCTCATTCCGATGCGAGTTCTGCTCGTTCTGCATCTCGCTGCGGTGATCGTTGCCCTGCTGCAGCTTTCTCAGACACGTCACGAGGGCTGGTTCCTTACGAGCGCTACGGGGGTTGCCGTATTCTTCACGTCTGGTTTGGTGGCCCACAGAACGCTCTATGATCTGCGCCCGGCGCCCCGCTATCTGACCGAGTTCTATCTGTGGCTCTCGCTAGGCGGCGTACTCGGCGGGCTGTTCGCGGCGCTGATCGCGCCGCGGCTCTTCTCCGAAGTTTTCGAGTATCCGCTGCTCCTCGCCCTCACCATGGCCTGCCGCCCCGGCGCGCTGGCGATCTCTTTGCGGGACCGTGACGAACTGCTCCGCCTCTGGATCGTGCTAGCCGTCGGAGTACTCGCCATCTTTTGGGTGCCCTGGGCCACCGACCAGCTTTCTGACCTTACCTTAGAAGGGATCCTCGGCACTGCCCTGCACGAGCTGAATCTGCTGATCATCAGATGGGGCGTCACGGCGCTGATCGTGGCAGCCTTTGCCATCCTACTGCTTCTGTCGGTCCAGCATCCTCCTCGACAGGTGGTCATCGCACTGCTGATGTTTCTGGCAGTCGTCATGCTGCCCTCGAGCGTGAAGCGAGGCGAAGCGGAGCGAAGCTACTTCGGCGTCTATCGCGTCGCCGTATCGAGCGATGGCAACTTTCACATTCTGACCCACGGCACGACGTTGCACGGCGCGCAACGTATTCGGGACAGCAGCGGCGTCTACCAGGACGATCTCACGCCGACGACCTATTATCACCCGAACAGCCCCATGGCGCGCACCATTGCTGATACCAGGGAGCGGCTCGCCGCACAGGGCCGCCTAGGCCGCTACGGTGTGATCGGGCTCGGCACCGGATCGCTCGCCTGCTACGCGCAAGCCGGTGAACGCTGGCGGTTCTTCGAGATCGATCCGCTGGTGGTGAAAATAGCCAGCACGCCGGAGCGCTTCAGCTTTCTGCATTACTGCCAGCCTGAGCCGGACATTGTGATCGGCGATGCGCGGCTGACGATCGCCAAGGAGCCGCCGGAGAGCTTCGATCTCATCATCGTCGACGCATTCACCTCCGATGCGGTCCCTGTGCACTTGATGACCGCCGAGGCCCTCCGGCTCTACGCCTCCAAGCTCACGAGCGACGGGATCGTGCTCCTGCACATCTCCAACCGCTATCTCGATCTCGACTCGGTCGTTGCCGCCACCCTGCCGCTGGTGCCGGAGCTGAAGGGACTCATTCTTTCAGACGATGATGCAGACGGCAGCTATGCCAGCTCGACGTCGACAGTCGCCATCCTTTCGAAAAGCGCAGACGTTATCGATGGCTTCCGCCACACGCCGGATGCGTATGAACTGGAGCCCAGCGACTTGCGCGGCTGGACGGATGACTTCTCCGATATTCTCGGGCCGTTGCTTGCAAAAATGCGGCGGTGACGCGCGTCCGGTCTATGAATTACCGCGTTTGAACACAGCCGACGCGATAAGCCCAGCACTGACGGCGATTGCCACGGTGAAGATGCCGTACAGCAACGGCTGGTTGAAGGCGAAGTTGTGCAACAGCAGCTCTAGGCCTTCACGCTCCAGGCGAACGCGGGCCGTGTAAGTGCTGAGGATCTGACCGTCTCGGAAGAGGTAGACGCGCACATCGAGGGGGCCGACGGGCACGTTGGCGGGCAGGTCCACGGAAGCGCGGAACAGGCTACGGCCGATGAAGACGACGCCATAATCTTCCTGAACGTAGAGGCCCTCCTTCTGCTTCAGCCGCACGACCGCCTCGGCGAACTCCTGTAGCTCGGCCGTCGTGACGCCCGTTTCCCAGCCCTGCACCGGCGTCATGCGCACGTGCTCGAAGCCAATGTCGTTTTCGCGCAAGACGAGCGGGTTGGTGACCTCGTCGAGCGGCCGCGTGGAGAGGATCGCGTAGTAGCTCGGTACACTCTCGAACGTAATGGAGTGTGTATTGATCCAAATGCCTGCGACGTTGCTCTTGCGGCGCGCCACGAGGCGGGTCGGTGTGCCTTCGAGCACGATGACGATATCGTAGAGGCCAGATTCCGCGCTCGGCTGCCGGCTATGATCGACGGCACCGAACACGACGATTTGCGTGCCCGTGAAGCTCGACGTGACCGACACGCTGCGTGAGGAAACGTCGGCCTGCACCGTCTCTCGCGGAGCCGCCTCAGCGGGCACTGGCTGCGGGGGCTGAGTCTGCGGAGCCTGGGCCGCAGGGCGCTCGGGCCGGCCCGCTTCAGGGGGACGAGCGGGCAGCGTGGGCTGCTGGCGTCGCTGGGCTTCGGCAATCTCGATGCCGACCAGCATCGCCGAAGCTGCCAGCAGGATGACGGCTCCTAAGAAGCCCCTCATGACCCGCCAGTTGAACTTCATCAACGGCCCCCGACAACATTACTGATGGAATACAGGTCGCTCGGCATGCTGACCAGACCCCACGCAATACGGAGACAGACGAGGAGCACGAGACCTGCCAGGAGAAACCGCAGCTGCTCACCCTTCAGCTTCTGCCCGGCTGCCACGCCGAACTGGGCACCGATGACGCCTCCGATCATCAAGATCATGGCCAACACGACATCGACCGTTTTGTTCTGCGTTGCATGCAAAATGGTCGTGAAGCCCGTGACGAACACGATTTGAAACAGCGACGTTCCAACTACGATGTTGGTGGGAACGCGGAGCAGGTAGATCATCGCCGGGACCATGATGAACCCGCCACCGACACCCATGATGGCGCCCAAGAGGCCTACCACCATGCCGATGGCGAATGGCGGTATAGCGCTGATGTACAGCTTCGATCGATGGAAGCGCATCTTCAGCGGCAGCTTGTGCATCCAGAGATGCTGGCCCGGACGCTTGATGGCAGGGGCCTTGCCCTGACGGCTCTTGCGGATTGCATTGGCGCTTTCCATCAACATCAACACGCCGATGATGCCGAGGAAGGTCACGTAGGCGACCGAAACGAAAAACTCGAACTGACCGATCTGACGGAGGAGCTTGACCGCCTCAACGCCGACGAGAGATCCGACAATACCTCCCGTCAACAGCACGGTGCCCATCTTTATGTCGACGTTGTTGCGTCGCCACTGAGCAATAGCACCGGAAACGGAGGAGGCGACGATCTGGGCTGCCTCGGTGCCGACTGCGACGGCAGCCGGAATACCGTTAAAAATGAGCAGCGGCGTCATCAGAAAGCCGCCACCAATTCCGAACAGACCAGAGAGGAAGCCAACCGCACCGCCCATGCCAAGGAACACGAAAATGTTCACGGGCATTTCGGCGATGGGCAGGTACAGATTCATGACAGCGCCGCAACCTGATCCGGCATCGCGACTCCTGGGCCGGCGCCGCTCGTGCGCCGGAGAAGACCTGCTCAGCCGGAAGAGGCAGAATTTAGGTGAGTAACCGGTCCTGTCCTTTAAGCCAGCCTACGCGCTCTGGGTCAATCTACAATTCGCTCAGCAAACCGGAACGTTTCAATTTTTGTAACAGAATAAGTCCGGTGTGAGCTAAAGACCTTCCTCCAGAACCTCTTTCAGCACCACGGCATTATTGTGCTGCGTATCGCGTTTCGCGTAGAGCAACGTCAGTGTGCCCGATCGGGCGATCTCACGCAGTCGTGCGAGCGTCGGCTGAACCTCTGGTTTCGACAGCTCCATCCGGTAGCGCCGCTGAAACTCGGACCATTCGCTTTCGTCAGCAGTGGCGAGCCGGCGCAGCTCGTTGCTCGGCGCCAATTCTTTGATCCATTCCTTGATCGCCGCCTCCTCGCGCTTGACACCGCGCGGCCACAGGCGATCGATCAACACGCGATAGCCATCCTTTGGGCTTGAAGGCTCATAGATACGCTTACAGACGACCACGGCGCTCGCCTCAGGGCAAATGGGATCAAGCCGTCTATCGCGACATGCGTGTCGCGATCAGCCCCGATCCTCGTTACGCTTCCACGCCTCTCCGGCAGCCCTGGGATCGTTGATCAAACGGTCGACTGGTTGGGGCTCCCAGGAGCGGATCATAGTCTCGGCGGCCTCGAGCTCAGCGGCAGTGAGCATCCACCTCACGCGATCCCGCCGCCGGGCTGCCTCCTTGTCACCCGCCCGTGCGGCAAGGGCGAACCATTTGTAGGCCTCCTTGAGGTCACGCTCTACGCCACGACCGATTTCGTACAGGATCGCCAGATTGTATTGACTGTCAACCAGCCCGCTACTCGCAGCCTTACCGAACCAGTGAGCGGCCGTTTCAAAGTCCGGTGAATTTTCGCTGGCCTTGAGCACGGCGAAATTGTGCATGGCTTTCAGATGCCCCTTTTCCGCGGCGCTCTTGTACCAGGCCATGGCCCGGCCGCGGTCCGCCGCCAGTCCCAGACCACGTTCATAGAGTGTACCGAGACGGTATTGGGCCGGCGCAAAGCCCTTCGCTGCGGAGCGCTTGTACCATTTGGCTGCTTCCGCGTGGTCTCTGGCAACTCCGCGCCCTTCGTCGAAGCGCACCGCGACTTCGAACTCGGCAGACGGGTCGCCGTTGGCGGCAGCAATTCGGAGCGAAAGCGGTCCGACGCCTGCAGGGGGCATTGGTTTGTTGTCCGCCGCCGTGCGGTTGAAGGGCTGGCCAGAAACGGCATTGGCATCTGGCGCCGTCAGGGCGGCTGTTACGGGCACCTCTCCCGCATGAGCGCTCGCAGTAATCACAGTCGGGGCAATGACGATGCCGCCCGGTGACGAGGTAACCGCGCGTGCCTCTTCGGCAACCTCCTCCGAATCCCGACGAGGCGTATGCCCCGGAGCGTCCGGGCTTTGCACCCCTGCACCCATCCCGTCACGCGTGGGACTTGCACTTCCCGAACGTCCGCCGGCCGCACTGCCTCGACCGGATGAGCCTGCACCGGCTCCCAGCTCCAGAACTCTTTGGCCCAGTTTCCAAGCGTTGCCGAATTCGTCTTTGTATGCGCTGTAGGTTGTGACCCCGACACCGACAGCCAACACCAGCGCCAGCGCCGCGACCAAAAAGCCTGACAACGGACCTGTACCGGACGCGCGGCGTCCGCTCGATGCGACCCGCTTCCGTGGCACCAAGCTCTCACCACCAACCGGCTTGCTCGAAGCCTTTTGGGCTGCGCGACGGGCTGCATTGAGGAACGCCTCTCGGGTCCTAGGAAGCGGCGCTTGTTCAGCGCTCCCGGGCGCGTGCGATGCTGCACTGAAAGCTTCAGAGCCCTGTCCCGACAACTCGCCCATTGCCGGCAAACCGGAAGCTTCCGCTCCTGTGTCTTCGGCCTTGCTGCCAGCGCTCATCGGCGGCGAATCCTCGGTCACCCGGCTGATCGTGACCACGCTCGGTGCATACGGATCGACTGGCTTGAGGGGATACCTTGGTCGGGACTTCGTTCCGTCGTCCCGATGCGCGGCGCCGAGTTCCCCGGCTTCTGCGTCGTCAGCAGTCCGGACCGAGTTGTAGGTCTGTTCGAGCGCTTCCATGCGATCGAGCAGCTTCAGGACAGATTGCTGGATCCCTTCCAGCGCGGAAGCTGTCTGTTGCTCCTGCCGTTGCGTGGAGACGAACTGCTCGATCAGCTCGTGCAGCTCGCGAAGCCGGTTTGCCCCTGATCCAAGCTCGTCGCGGAAGCTGTCGCGATCGGAAAGGTGCTCGGCCACAGCCTCAGCTAGTCTCGAAACGTGTGACTCGGAATGAATCTGCTGATCGAGCAGCTGGATAAGGTGCTCATCGGAGGTCTGCTCGACAAGCCGCGCCAAGTGCATCTCAATGTCGTCGAGGCGAGACAGACGATGATGGGCCCGCTCGACATACTGGGCCAGCTCCCTGATGTGACCTTCTAGCGCTTGCAATTGCTCGACATCGGCGCGCGTCGGAAGACCTTGCAACGCCGTGCCGAGCTTTGAGTCGAGGCTCGCCAATCGGGCGTCGAGCGCCTCGGCGGCGCTCCCCGAACGCAACTGTGCCAACGCCTGCTCGATCCGCAAGGCGAGGTCTGCGATCCTCGATTCGAGCCGATCGACACCTTCGGGCCGCTGATTCGAGGAAGGATATGTGGCGGAACCTAATTCGCCCTGAGCCCAATTCTCTTGCCCGGATTTCGGCGCATCGAAGCTGGTGAGATCCGAGAAGATCGTGTGTGGATCGGCGGTATGCTCGGGCTCGTAGAGTCGCGTCAGCGCCTCCGCTGACGCGGGATCCCATCCCTCGTGCTGATCCTCATACCGGGGATGCTGGTGCCTCGTGTGTGCTCTGCTTCCAGTGACGCGATCAGCAAACATCTGGCTGTGCGCTGCCGTGGAAGCGCGGCGGCGCAGCTCCTCCTGCAGAGGATCTGACCAGAATGTTCGACCTGCTGCTTCTGTTGGAGCGCCCTGACCAGGCCAATTCTCGGAAAGGCGGTCCTTTCGGCTCTGAACGTCGCCCAGAGCCGATTGCTGGCGGCGATCGGCTGCGGCGATATGATCGGCGATGCGTTGCAGCAGACCCCGGAGCTCATCAGCGCCGCGTTCGCGAACGTGTGGACGCGTTGTCCTCGACGCGCGGTAGGCGTCGTCTGTCGAACTCCTCTTCTTGTTGTATGACATTCCTTCCCCGCGAGGTCGAGCTTCGTTGCGAATGCCCTCGGTCGAGGCCGGAGAAAGCGGGAAGCTCATTCTCCCGCGAGTCGTCTGTGCCGCTCGAGCGCATCCGCCGGTCCGATACGCGGCACGATCTGGAGCCGTCTTCGGAACGCTATGAAGTTCTAGTAAAAGTTCAGTTAACGATTGTTACGATTTTCAGTAATTCTTCAGTGTTTCCGAGCACACTTGCCGCAAACTAGCCGCATAACTTTGCTCGATGCGGGGGCTCGCTCCGATGTCGATGGTGCGTCTTCTTCCCGGCGAGCTTGAAGCGGACGCTATCCGAAGCGACATCAACAGGTCATCGACGGCTTCCTCATCGGACAGCCAAACCTTGCCAATCGAAGGGAGATGCGGATGCGCGCCCTACTTCTTGCCTTCTCCATAATTGCCGTCGTCGCCCTCGGCGTCACCGGGGTTGCGAGCCAGGAAAAGCAGGGCCGTTATGTCATGAGCCCGACGGAGAACGGGTTTGTGCGCCTGGATACCGAGACGGGGGCCATGTCCGTATGTGCCCAGCGGAACGGCAGGTGGATCTGTGAATTGATGGAGGATGAGGCTCAGAAGCTGCAGAATGAAATCACGCGGCTGCGTGCCGAGGTGAAGCGGCTAGAGGAGCAGGCGGCTGCCGGACGCGCCCCGAGCGATGGACCCACCACCGTGGAGCCCAGAAAGAGGCTCGAGCTGCCGACGGAAGAGGAAGTCGACAGAGCGCTGGACTACTTCGAGAGCATCTTCCGCAAGTTCCGCGAGAGGATTGAACGTTTTGAAGAGCAGGAGAGGAAGGAGCGGCCGGAGCAAAAGGACGGCTCTCAGCTTTGATCGAACGACGTACGATCAATCTCCATGGCGCTGACACAGGCGAGCACAACGATTACGGTCTCCACCCGAGGTCCGGGCTTCACGGATCTCACTCATGAAGTTCAGGAGTGGCTGCGCAAGATCGGTGCACGAGACGGCTTGCTGACGGCATACATTCGCCACACGTCAGCATCGCTGACCATTCAGGAGAACGCCGATCCAGATGTGCGCCGGGACCTTCTCGATGCGCTGGACCGGCTGGCGCCGCGCTCACAGGAGTACCGGCATCGCACGGAAGGCTCGGACGACATGCCGGCGCATATCAAATCAGCGCTGACTTCCGTCTCAACCAGCATTCCAGTGGTGAATGGGAGAGCAGCCTTCGGCACCTGGCAGGCGCTTTATCTCGTCGAGCACAGGGATGCCCCTCATCGGCGTGAGGTGGTCCTGCATTTTCTTGGGGAGATTGCATGAACGTCAACCGCCGCCCCACTAAGCCGCTCTCTCTGATGGATCGAGCTTGCTAAAACGGCGGTCAAACCCTTACCAGTCCAATGGACCAACTCGATTGATAGCCGATGCTGATCCTTCGCATTCTTAGTGGCTTGTTCCTGTTGGCCGCGGCCATTGCCCTGATCTCGGAGGCCACCCGTGCGCAGCTTGGCGTTCCGGGCGCACCGTTTACTCCTCTATTGACCCAGCTGGCCGAGTCGACGCCGGTGCTTCTGAGGTCCGTGGAAAAAATGGTTCGCAATTTGCACGGGTATTTGTGGGACCCGATGCTCGTATCCATTCTGCAGCTGCCAGCCTGGGTCAGCCTTGGCAGCGCCGGCTTGATTCTCGGATGGCTTGGTCGCCGCCGCCATCAGCGCATTAGAGTCTTCACCAACTGAGCACCGGCGTCCGCGCACCCAGTACTACGGTTGGGTCCCGGCACGCTGCACGTCCGGCGATGGGATGAGCTGCTGGACGAGCTGCTGAGCCCTCTCGCCCAGATCCAGGTCCGACTTCGAGATGTCAAGCAGCAGCCCGCCGGCCACGATCACAAAGAGGGCGCCGCAGACAGCCAACATAACCTTATTATGGCGCCGGTTGAGCGCTGCAATATCGGCCTCCGTAACGGGAGCTGTGTCGCCGTCGTTTGCACGGATGCCGCGAATCTTCTTGTGAACCTGCCGGCGAACTGTCCCATGGTCGATCACCTCTAGACCGGCCCTTCGCGCGATCTCCGCGGCGATCTCCGGTACTGGCAGCGCCGGGTCCGTATTCGCCTCGCTCACGTATCCGAGCGGAATCTTCTGCCCACCTTTTGTGACAATCCGTGCCCCCCGCAGCATGACGGGGGCAATGATGCCGCCATAAAGTTCGCGTCGCGTCTCGACGGCTTCGATGTCCGAGTACGGGATTGTGTGTGTTTTGTAGAATAGCTTCGGCATTGCGATGCCGCGACCTGCCGGCAGCGTGAGCTGGACTGCGCTTTCTCCGATGACGACACGCGCTCGAATTGAGCGCAGCAGCTCGAAAAACACGAGCAGCATGACAGCAGTAAAAGCAGCCGCAAAAATGGTGAAGCCCAGCATATCCGGCCAGAGCTGGTGCATGATCCTCTGCACCATCATCGCCGGCAGACTTGCGAAAAACGGCAGCAGGATAAGGAAGACAAACGACATCAGCGTCTTGCGCACTGCGCTGGCTTGGTAGACGCGTCGGCCGGACCCGCCAGCGCCAGGGTTTAGCGGCTGCGTGCTAGCTTTAGTTGTCTGTTCGCCGGGGCCTCCGGCCCCATCAGTTGCCACGGCGGCCGATGCAGCTGGCTTGGTCTCTGGCTCAGACGCAGGCGATTCACCGGTAGTGGACGGAGCCTCCATCGTATCAACAGGCGCGTCCGGAGCAGGAGCTGAACTCTGTTGTGAATCCGCCGGGGCGCTGGTTTCGCCGTTGGAGCTTGAAGAGGGAGTTGATGGCTCTTCACCCTCTTTCCGATCGTCGACCATGACCCCCTCCCATTAGGACGCCGGATACGAGCAAAGCTCGTGGCAGCGTACGGCTGCGTGCTAGGCTACTGTCGCCCGGAAACTATTATATCCATCCCCATAGGCACGCGCATTCTTGAAGCACACATCTGTGTGCGCACAAGTTTGTCTTGGCAGGGGCTCCGCCTACTGCGGACTACTGCTGTGCCGTTTGTCCTCTGACAGCCCGGACCGGTGCTGGCACCCTCGACGGAACATCGGCCGAAACTTCACTCGGCGAGCTCGCGTCCAACACGGCACGGCACTGCTGCGGAAGTTCAGCCAGCGTCAGGGGCGGTTTCGGCTTGGATGGCTTGGTCGGTTTCGGTGGCGCTGCGATCAGAGCCAGCCAGTCGTTGAGCTCTTTCCCACAGCCGTCGCCCGCAGGGGGTGCAGGTTGGTTCTTGCAGGATGCGCTGTCAGCTGGGCACCGCATCCGAATGTGAAAATGATAGTGATGCCCCCAGTAAGGGCGTACTTTGCGCAACCAGCTCCGGTCGGATCCGAGTTTGTCGGCACCCTGGCAAAGTGCCTTTTTGATGGCTGGGTGCACGAAAATGCGGTCGACGTCGGGATAGGAGGCAGCGCGCTTTACTAAACGGACGTGAGCGTCTGTCCAGATCTTCGGGTCGACAGACAGCTTGTCTGGACCCAACATCGAGATCGCCGATAGCTCCTCCCGCTCCTTCTCAGTCAAACGCCGATCGGGCATCGGCAGGAACCAAATATCAGCATCGAGCCCAACCTGATGGCTCGCATGGCCCGTCAGCATCGGGCCGCCGCGCGGCTGTGAGATGTCGCCAACCAGCAGCCCTGGCCAGCCATCGTAGCGTTGTGCTTCCGTGGCCAGACGCTCGATCAGCGCGACGAGTTTCGGATGTCCCCAGTTCCGGTTACGGGAAAGGCGCATCGCCTGCCAAGCGGGACCGTCGATCGCCAGTGCCTGAGCGCCAGCAAGGCAGCCGCGAGCGTAAGAGCCGATTGCCTCGGGCTCGAGAGCGGCCGGTGTCTTGGCTCTGCCGAATAGCTCCTTGGCAGGAGTAGGTGCATTCTGTGCACCCAGAGACGGCGCAGCAGTCATTGCCAAGATGAGGGACAAAATTACGGCGACAGCGCGCATGTAAGATCCGGAATTAGCGTAGATGTTCCTGCTTCCGCTCAGTTGGAGTCCGAATGAGGCCAAGATGTGTTCACTTATTTGCAAAAAGGATGGCTCTGCTCCACGACCCAGGCGATGCCGATGACTGAATTTCTCGAAACGGGACCAATGGATTCTCCGGTGCGCCTCGTCCTGGCCCACGGGGCAGGCGGCGCGATGACAAGCCCTTTCCTCGAGACGATAGCAGATCTGCTCGCCACCCGCGGCATCGCCGTCACCCGCTTCGAGTTCGCCTACATGGCAGCCCGGCGCACGGGTTGCAAGCGAAGACCGCCGCCAAGAGCGGAGGCCCTCGTCCCGGAGTACCGTGCAGCGATCGAGCAGATCGGTGCCAAGATTAAAGACGGACAGATCCTGGTCATCGGCGGCAAGTCCATGGGCGGACGTGTGGCCAGCCTATTAGCGGATGAGTTGCTGGCCGAAGGGCGCATCGCGGGCCTCGTTTGTCTCGGCTATCCCTTTCACCCGCCCCGAAAGCCCGAGCAGCTTAGAACGGAGCATCTCACCCGATTGAAAACCCCAGCTCTCATTGTGCAGGGTGAGCGCGATCCGTTCGGAAACCGCGCTGAGGTCGAGCGGCTTTCGCTTTCACCGAGCATCCAATTTCACTGGGCCGCGGATGGTGATCACGATCTTGGACCCCGGGGCGGAAAGGGGTTCACCCGGCGCGGCAACCTCGAAGCAGCTGCGGACGCGGTCGCCGATTTTGTGAAGTCCCTCGGCGGTCGGGCTCAGGCCGTCGCCGGCACCGGCTCAGGATCCGGCAGGCGCCGCGGCAAGAGCCAAACCGCGGCAAAGATAGCTCCGGCCGCCACTGCCAAGACCTGGAAGAGCCGGTCGAAGCCCCAGCCCTGATGGATCCATGCGATCAGCGGCAGCGCAGCAGCTAGAACCGCGAAGCTCACGATGTAGCGCACACCGTATATGGATGCGCGCATGTCGGAGCGCGCCAACTTGCCGATCATGTAATCGTTGATCGGGATCTGTCCGAAGGCACCCAGCATGAATGCCAGGGCCACGAACAGCGCTGCCCAATCCACGAGGCCCGGCATCAGAGAGAAGAAGACCACCTGGATCAGGGCGGCCCCGAGGAACACGGTGCGCGGTCCGAGCTTGTCGAGTAAACGACCGACGATGATCTGAGCGATGGACGCCACGGCAAACACGAGGAACGCGAGCCAGCCAATCAAGGTCGCCGACCCCGCAATGCCCGTCAGCCGCTCATCAAAAACCTTGGGCAATGCGAAAGTTGTTGACTGGAAGACGATGCCGGACACCGCAGTGGTGAAGAAGATGATCGCAGACAGCTTGATGAGCAGCGACCTGAGATCCGGCGTAAGCGGCGCTGAGCCCGCATTCGATTTGTTGCGCGTCGACGCGTGGGCAGGTTGCATGTCTGCACGAAAGAGCCAGATGTAACTCAGGCCGATCAGCACCGAGACGAACCCCGGGACGATAAAGGCGAAACGCCAACCGCCGTTATCGATGAAAAATCCGGTAATCAGTGCAGCACTCGCGACACCGAGATTACCCCAGACGCCGTTGATGCCGATGGCCATTCCCGTCCCAGTCTTGGATGCCCGCTCCACCAGCAGGGCAAGGCCGACCGGGTGATAGATGGCGGCGAATACGCCGATGACGAACAGCCCCAGTCCCACCTCGAAGGGCGTTCGCGCCACTCCAGTCGCGATGGACGCCAGGCCGATCCCGACGAAGAACACGGCCATCATGCCTTCCCGGCTCCATTTGTCGGCCAGCCACCCAGCGGGCAAGGCAAACACGCCAAAGGCGACGAACCCGGGCGTCGCATATGGAATCAATGCTGAATAGCTCAGGCCCCACTCGCGGGTGAGCGCCAGAGCCGCGACCGTAGCGAACACCAGCGTCAGCAGATGGTCGAGGAAGTGACCCACATTGAGGAACAGGAAGTGGATACGGTCCCGAGTGGGGGCAGAGGCCATTGCTGCGCTTTCCCTTCACTTCAGCCAGGTTCCAGCGCAAAGAGTGGCATCATTCATAGCCCTCGGCAATGGATGCCGCGATGCGTTCCTCCTGGTCCGGGCTATCTGCGAGGCCACTGGGATTCTCCTTGCTAGGCATAAGCCGGCGAAAGTGCACCCAGCGCTGCCGTGCGACCGCCTCGAGCCGCTCCAGCTCACTGAGCGGATCTGGATGATCATCGACCCTGAGATCGAGCAACGGGTAGTCCTGCTCGTCATGGATCAACAAAGCGGCTGACTGTTTGCCACGCTTGTCGCCTCCTGCCGCTTCGCCTGCCTTCATGGCTGCAATCAGCCTTCGTGCAAAGGGAGTAGAAGCTCCACTCTCGTAGGCGGCGATCGTCGCTTCGATGACCTGCGGCCCAGCGAGAATGTTGCCGGCGACCGAAAAATTCGAGCGGATTTCGTGACCGCACCAGTCTATGCAAGCTTGCCCGGTGAAGGCAGCGAAACGGCCTTCGCGATCCATGACATGGACCTGGCGGTGGTCGCGACCTTCGTCTCCAGTTGTCAAGAACTTGACGGTGTCCTCGGCGGAAGCGCCTGCCTGGAGTAGAGCGAGCCCCTGTGGGCCGTAGAACGGGTTTATGAAGGCCTGGGTCGCGATCGCGCCAACACCCGTCTTGATGTAGGGCACAATGGCGCCCACAGCGAAAAACCGACTCGCCACGATGATTCCGACTCTTCCCGTGCCCTCGTCTCGCGCGATGATCGACCAGGTCATGCCTATGGCTCCGTAAACGCTACACGGCAGGTGCAATTGACCAGCACTTCAGGCCTTAGGTGCGTAGCCATGCATACCGGGCGGATTCGCGGCAGCTTTGCGGCGAACACGGTCCCAGCTCGTCACTGTCACCTTTCTTCCGGCTCCGCCAACCTTAGCAATGTGGCAGCGCCGGCGCAGTTCCGCGAAGGTCCACTCGGATAGCCTATCCTGGACGAGTACCCCTGAGCGCAGAAGAATTGACGCGCGGGCATGGGGAAAGTGTTGAGTCCAACTTACCCGAATGCCATGGAGTACCCAGGGCTGGGCATGTGCAAGCTTCGTACGTTCATTCTGAGATCGAGACAGACTCTCTTCCCGCGTCTCACGACTGCGGCACGACCACTTCTGCGTGTTGATGCCGAAGCCTCCGGCGCAGCATGATCAAGTAGAAGAGAATGAACATGTAGTAGAAGGTTTCCGCAGCCTCACTCGGCCGCGCCAGCATTTCACCCACGAGGCCACTTTTCTGGATCGTGACGATCCCATTAAACACGATTGCTGTCACGGCCACGGGCACGATCGCGACAGGCGGCGTCAGTGCAACGATGATGGGATAGCGGGCTACTAATCGTCTGGCTCGAGAGGACAACGGCAGAATGATGCCGCCGATGACAATAGCCGCCTGAAGAATGTTCTGCGGCAGCTGGTTGAAGAGAACGATCGTGTTGTGCAGGTTCGTCTCGTTCTGGCGATTAATCTGACCCCAAAGCTCTGGCGTGTCCCAATAGAAGAACCACTGACCCCAGCTATGTTCCTCGCCAGCGATGTAGAAACAGGAGATCGCGAAGAATACGATCGCCAGCCGTAGCAGCGGCCATGACTTCACCGGAATGGTGGAGAAGAGGCTAAGGCAGATGAAGAACCCCGCTAGCGGGATGAAAAAGTGCGAGAGCTCAAGAATACCGTATCCCTCGGGGAGCATTCTCGCGCGGTAGAATTCCGGCGAAACGATGTAAATAGCGAATATCGCTACCGCCGTAGCGATAGGGATTCCGAGCCACCACCATGCCTCTGACCACGTCGGCTCAGAGGCAGCCTTAGGATGCAATACGTAGTGCTTCACCCTGATCCCCCTACGGCACTGGGTCCACATGGGACGAACATGCTCGGACCCTTGGCGCGCCCACCTGCGAGGTCTATGGCCAGAATAGTTTCAGCGCCTCAAGTGAGGCTCTACCCGATCACCCGTACTGATTTCGGCCCAATACAACAACCAACCTCGGGTTGCGCATGTCAGCGCAGGCAGATTGCTGACCAACGCCGACCAGTTTCTATCTCACTATGAAAAGCCGAAGCAGCACTCAAGGGCTGTCGAGCGATCTGACGAAGCAGGTGGAAACTGATCCTGCGCACCGCGCTCGCGACCTACTGGATACTGCAAAGTAAAAGGCTCTTACACGCAATCCGAGGGGTGGCGACGAATCTCCTTGGCCCTGGCGTTACCGCTCCTTTGAATTGGGTAGGATCTCAAGAACGACCTCTGGCGGACGGCATAGCCTCACGCCCTTCGGCGTTACCACGATGGGGCGATTGATCAGCACGGGATGTGCCACCATGAAGTCGATGATCGCGTCGTCGCTCCATTTGGGATCATCAAGGCCAAGCTCGTCATAAGGAGTACCTCTCCGCCGCAGCAATTCACGGGGCTTGATGCCCATTGCGCGGATCAGCTCGACCAACCGCTCACGCGAGGGCGGCGTCTTTAGGTACTCAATAATCTCGGGCTCCTCACCAGACTGCCGGATGATAGCCAGTGTCTTGCGAGAGGTCCCGCACGCTGGGTTATGATAGATGGTGACGGCCATAAGCGTGCTCCTCGATCTCCGCGAGCATGTCATTCCACTCGATGCATGGCTGCACCTCAGCTTGACGCGACTTAATCAATATGACCAGCAGCCGGACCGGTGAGATGCTGTCCTTTCAGCGGAGGAGCTCCATCGTCCCCTGCACTATGTAGACCACCCCGATTCCCATGACGAGAAGCTTCGTCCAACGCCGGAACTGGGCATCTGTCAGGCGCTCCAGCACTTGTCTGGCCAGTGACGTCCCGGCAATCGCAAGGGCTACCGCCAGCATAAACAGCCATATGGGCGGCAGATCGGCTCCCGCAGCGGCAATGCCGCCGAAATAGACGAGCTTGACCACGTGACTGACCATTTGACACGCGGCTTTGGTCGCCACGATCACCCGCCGGTCCAGTCCCATGCGTACGAAGAACGTATCGAGCAGTGGTCCTGACACGCCCGCCAGGAGCTGAAAGGCACCCGACAGCATTCCGCTCAGCTCGGCGCCGCCGAAGCGATCTGCGCGTGGCGCAATCTTGTCGGGCACGCAGACGGCGATGAACGGCAGCAGTCCCAGCAGCAACAGCACGGTCGCTCGATCGGGGACCAGCCGAATCAAAGAAAACACGGCAAGTGCGATCAGCGTGCCGATCGCAAAGCGCACCACGATGGCGGGCTTGACGTATCGCCACCACAGCGTCGCCCGCCAGCCGTTCGAGGCAAGCTGCGTCACGCCGTGCAGCACCATCGCGGTCGGAACTGGCATCATGAAGATAAGCACGCCCATGAGCAGCATGCCGCCGGCCATACCGAACACGCCTGACAGGAAGGACGTGGCCAGCACGACGACAGAAAACAGGGCTGCGAGAACAAGGGTCATTGGAAGCGCAGACGACATGAAGCGCGGCCGCTGTCGCGGCCGCGCTGGTGTATTCAACTGATGGCACTTGGGGAGTGCCAGCTTCCTGGCGATGTTCCGCCTAATTCACTCGCGGAGGCGTAGTCAGGAACTGGTGCACGACGTGCCAGAAGATGTGCCGGTTTTTACTCAATGGCGCGACGTGTGCAAGCCCTGGCACGATGACGAACTGCTTATCCTTGACTGGAAGCTCGAGGAAGTAGTTCATCAGATCTTCCTCGGTCGCAATCCCATCGTGCTCACCCCGGAAGATCAAGACTGGGCATTTGATCTTCTTCGGGTCATTGACCGGAAGGTGCGCACACATGTCGAGGTAGGTGCCGGTGGGCACCTCGTTGCAGAGCGCGAGCTCGGCGTCCGCAAGCGCATCGGCGACGCCCTCTTCCGACGTCCCCGGCATGTCGCGGTTGAAGATCGAGTGGTAAAATTCCCTGTCGACCGGCCGCATATTGCTCGATCGCCATTGATCGAGTTTCTCGCGCCGCTTGATCAGGGTCGGTGCATCCTTTCCGGTGTAAACAAAGGCGTCGAGGATCAGCCGAGAGACACGCTCCGGATAGTGCTCCGCGAACAGAGCAGCGCGGAGGGCGCCCGAGGATTGGCCGTAGAAGGCATACGAGGTCTGGCCCGTTTCCTCGGCGACCAGGTCGGTGGCTGCTTTCAAGTCGTCCACCGCCATGCGGATGTTCGAATTCGAGCTGGTTTTGGTCGAACGTCCGTAACCTTCATGATCCACTGTCCACACGTCGAAGCCTAATTCGGCGAAATGGTTCATGAAGGAGTAGTTTTCCTTGCCGGGCACCGTGAGATCGAAGCCCGAGGGACCGCTGAAGGACGATCCATGGACGAGAAAGAAGACGGGCTTGCCATCTCCCTTCTTCGGCTCGCCTTTCACCTTGCGATAGACGTAAAGGTTCACATCGCCCTTCTTCGCCCAATATTCTTTTTTGACAATCTGATCACTCACGCGAACCTCCTTTTTGTCTCCTGCGCACTTACGCGACGCGATTTGTCAGTGTGCCAATGGGTTCAATGGTGATGGAAACGACATCGCCAGGTCTCAAGAAACGTGGCGGCTTGAAGCCGATTCCGACACCAGCCGGCGTGCCAGTCGCAATCAAGTCGCCAGGACGCAAAGTCATCCCGCGAGACGCGGTGGCGACTAGCGTCGGAATATCGAAAATCAGGTCCTTCACGCTCACGTTTTGACGCAGCTCCCCGTTTACTCGGGTTTCAAGCTGCATCACCCGTGGATCCGGAATTTCGTCTGCTGTGACGATAGCCGGCCCCATCGGACAGAACGTGTCGAACGACTTGCCGAGGAACCATTGCTTGTGGCGCTGCTGTGTTGCGCGCGCGGTCACGTCATTGATGATGGTGTAGCCAAATATGTAAGCGAACGCCTTTTCCGGCGGAATTCCTCGACCCTGTTTGCCGATGACGAGCGTCAGCTCACCCTCGTAGTCAACGCTGTTATCGCTGTCGAGAGAGCTGTCGATTTCATCTCCCGGCCCGATGACCGAGCCGGGCACCTTAGTGAAGAAGATCGGCACATCAGGGATATTCTGACCACCGCTCGAAGAATCGAATCCGCTGCCTTCGAATTCCGTCGCGTGCTCGTAATAGTTCTTTCCTACGCACATGATGTTGGCACGCGGCACAGGGATGGGCGCGAGCAATCGGACATCTTCAGCCGCGATGGGCTCAACTGTGCCTTTCGCCAGCACACTGCGAGCTGCATCGAGAAGTTCGTTGCCTGAGTCGATCACGCCGAGCATGTCGAGCGGTGCACCGGGCACCAAGCCGTCTAGCGGAACAATGCCGCTTTCGACTTGGACTCCGACGCGTGCGGCCCCCTGCTGGCTGAAGGTCACCAGCTTCATCGCTTGCTCCTATTCCATCTATCCTGCCGTTGCTCCGCTTGCTGCCGCCGCACGCTTTCGCCTCCGTTCGATCAGCGGCGGAACAGCCAAGGTGAGAATAAGGCATACCCAGAGCACGTTGCCGATGTTCGACGAGAACATCACCATCGGATCATTGTTTGAAATGCGCATCGCGAGCATGAATGAGCGCTCGATCAGCGGACCGAGGATGATGCCGATCAGAATAGCTGCGACGTGGTATCCGGTTTTCCGCGCGATATAGCCGAGGATACCGAAGGCGAATGCAATGCCCATATCGAATATGAATGCGCGGGGCACGAAGGCTCCGACGAGTGAGAACGCGACGATGATCGGCACGAGGTAATTCGTCGGTACCACGGTCACACGCGACATATAACGCGCCATCGGAAAAATCATGAAGAGCATCAGAATGTAGCTGACCACCATGGCCATGATGACGCCATAAGCGAGCATCGGGCTTTCGACAAACAAGCGCGGCCCGAAAGGGAATCCGTGGTACTGCAGCACGATCATCATCACAGCGGCTGTGCTGCCGCCGGGGACGCCAATGGCGAGCAGGGGCACCATTGTGCCGGTCGTAACGCCATTATTCGCAGATTCCGGAGCAACGACCCCATCCGGATGACCTTTTCCGTAGAGTTCTGGATTCTTTGAGTAAAGGCGCGACTGCTGATAGGCTACGAACGCAGCGATGCTGGCACCGGCCCCCGGCAGAATACCGATGAGCAAGCCGAGGAGGCTGGTCCAGGTGATTTGCCACCACCTCGAAATGGCGAAAGCGAAATTGCGCAAGGTTTCGCCCCAGCTCACGGTCTTGTTCGTGCTGCCGTCCGTTACCACGAACCTCTGCTCGATCATCACGATGGCTTCCGAGATGGCAAACAAGCCGACCAGGGCAGGCACGAGCGGTACGCCGTCGAAAAGCTCAAGAAAGCCGAATGTGCCGCGGGGTGCCGCATAAATGTGATCGGCTCCCATTGAGCCCAACAATAGGCCGAAGCCACCGGCAATCAGACCCTTCAGCATATCGTCGGCAGCAATAGCAGCGATCAGCGCCAGGCCGAAAAGCATGATGACGACCATTTCGACGCTGTGTATGTAGTAGCCAGCCTTGGCGAGCACAGGCAAAGCAAACAACGTGACAACCGCCGATAGAAGCCCTCCTATGACCGACGCGACGAAGCAGAGCATCAACGCTTTGGCGGCTTCGCCCTTCTTCGTCATTGCGTAGCCATCAAGCGTCGTCGCTGCTGCACCACCTGTGCCAGGAATATTGAGCAGAATGGCCGGAATTCCGCCACCCAAGTGGGAGGCACAATAGAGCGCTGTCATGAAGACCAGCGCCGTTTCGACGTCGAATGCCAGCGTCAAAGGCAGCAGAATGATGATGGTGTTATGGGCCGCGAAACCGGGGATAGCACCCATGACGATGCCGATAAGCACCGCCGGAATCATGATCCACCAGTAGCCGAGGGCATGTAAGAAAAGCGCGCTGAGCGTATCGATGCTGGTGAGATCCATCAGCTAAATCCAATAGCTCATGAGTAGCTCGAACGGACCACGTGGAAACCGGGCACCGAGGAGGACGATAAAGAACAACCAACCAGCAATGGCCGCAGTTGCCGCTGTCACGAGCACACGGGTTAGCGGACGAACTCCCAACAAATGGAAGCTCGCGACGAGGAAAACAAACGTCGTGAGCGTGAAGCCGCCCCAGGGCACAGCGAAAGTCGAGAGCAGTATCAGGCCGGCGAATATGAGCCGTTTCAATCCGATCGACGGCTTACCAATAAGATCAATCCACCCGATGCGAATGCCCGAGCGGCGAGCCTGCCAAATGAAGCGGATGAAAAATATTGTGCACAGCAGTCCCAGGAGTGATCCCAGCAGCAGACCCGTGATTTGTGCCTGGAACGGAAAGTCTCGGACCGATGCAACGTAGTAGATTGCGTAAACGACTGCCGATACCGGGATGATCAGGTCGACCAGTCGCACTCGCTCCTTGGAGTCACCATCCATGTGATAGCCTTCGTCTGACACTGTCGTCAGGAAAACTGTCGGGCGGCGAAAGTCGCCGCCTCTACGCGGTTTCTCGCAAGCTCAGCTACTTGCCCGTCAATAGCGTGCGATAGCGGTCAGCAAGTTCAGCCGTTGCCTGTGCGACGGCCATGGCCCGCTCCTGGTCGCCCGGATCGATGAAGATCGAGGGAAGGCCGGCGTCTTCGACCGATTTCGCATAAGCCGGATCCTCGAGCGTCTGCTGCATGGTCGCCTTGAGTTGCGCGACCTCATCGGGGAACTTGTCGATGGTCGCCCCGTGCACTGCGAAGGCTCGCGAGGATGTCAGCGGCGGCAGATTGATCCCGAACACCTCATTTACGGTTGGCGCGTTGTCGGCCGCCTCCCCTGCAGCGTTCTTGTCGTCGAAGACGCCAAGGATACGAGCTTGGTCGGCCAATTGGATCGCATTTGTGATGGGGAGAGCGCAGCAGTCGACCTCGCCCGTGATTGCCGCCATGGCTGAGGGATTGCCTCCACCGTAGGGCACCAGATTGAACTTGGCACCCATCTGCTCACCGAGGGCCAGCATGCCGATCGAGGCGGGATGCGGCAGACGGCTGACGGATACGGTCACCGTGCGAGACTTCGCCTCGTCCACGAGCTGCTCCAGCGATCCAATCGGCGAATTGGGCCCGACCCATACCGCCATCGGCTCCGATAGGGTCTGCTGGATATAGACGATGTCCGTGCCGACCTTTATGTTCGGCGCCTGCAGGGTCAGCATGATGACCTCAGGGCCGAGGTTCGCGAACAGCAGGTCGTGCGGATTCGGCTCCTTCCGCAGGTAGAATTGATATCCCACCTGACCGGCCGCACCCGGATAGAACTCGAACTCGAAATTCGTATCGAGGCGCTTGCGCCACGAATTCGCGAAAAGTCGCGCATCACGATCCGCGCCGCCACCTTCGCCGGTGGGGATAGTGATCATGATGTTGCGCGATGGAAACTTCTGCGCGAATGCGGCGCGCGTCAAAGAAAGAGCAACGAGGGTGGCGCCACCGGCCACCAATGCGCTCCTCCGTGTTACGCTGGAGCCTCTGCTCATTTGTTTCCTCCCACAAGTGGCAACTTTGCTTTGCATTCAAATTCAGTGTACCAATATCGTGTCAAGATCTAAAATGGTTCTGAAATGGTCGAACAGGTTTGTCAATGGCGTGAACCGCAAATCGACAACATGTGAAGACTCAAAAATCAGGAATGGACACTGAAACGGGACAGGATCCGTCGCCGGCTGACGTGATCATCGCACGCATTCGGGAGCTGATCTCCAGCGGAGCACTGCCGCCCGGTCATCGGTTGCCACCGGAGCGGGAGCTCGCCCAGCAGATGGGTGTGCAACGGCGGGTTGTGCGCAAGGCCTTATCTGCATTGGCTGAGGAAGGAATTGTCAGCCGTCAGGTCGGGCGAGGCACGTTTGTCGGCCGCGCAGCGTTTGGGCCAGGTGACAGCATTCTGCCGGATCTGGTGGCGCCAATGGAGCTGATGGAGGCGCGACTGGCGATCGAGCCCGTGATCGCTGCCGAGGCTGCGCTCCGCGCCAAGCAGCCGGACCTGAAGCGCATGCGGCTTTGCTTGCGTCACGGCGAGAGCGCATCAAAATTCGAAAGCTTCGAAGAATGGGATGCAGCGCTACATCGGACGATTGCCGAGGCGACCCACAATGTCGTGTTCGTGATGGTCATGGACATTTTCGCGAAGGTCCGGGCGAACGATGAATGGGATCGGCTGAAGCGCCGAACGCTCACACCTGAACATCAGGACCTTTATCGACAGCATCACCGTGCGATCGTGAACGCGATCGAGCAGCGTGACGCGAAGCAGGCGACCCTGAGCATGCGCGCGCATCTCAAAGCCGTGCGTGATGCCATGTCCGACGCGGTCACCTGAAACCGCAGCGCCACTGCATTCACCAGCGAACCAAACGCGGGCAGACGGCTATACCGTCTGCTCCCATCCCCGGTGCCAGCAGGGAACGCTTTGTGTGTGCGGGCAATTATGGATGTGGTGCGGACGTGCCTCCGCCCCGATCGTCCCCCCTTGTAACGGCGGGCCGTCGCATTGGCCTGCTTAGAGAGCCGTCCGATGAAAGCCCTCGTCTGGCATGGAAAGGAAGACATCAGGTGCGATACCGTCTCGGACCCTGAGATCCTCGAACCGCGCGATGCCATCGTGAAGGTGACGAGTTGCGCGATCTGCGGCTCCGATTTGCACCTGTTTCACAATTTCGTGCCTGCGATGATGCCCGGCGACATCATGGGCCACGAGGCCATCGGGGAGGTCGTCGAGGTCGGCTCAGGAATGAACGGCAGGCTGCGGAAAGGGGAGCGCGTAGTCGTACCATTTACGATCATCTGCGGCGAGTGCGAGCAATGCCTGCGCGGCAACTTCTCTGTATGCGAACGAACCAACCGAAACAAACATTTGGCGGAAAAGGTCTTCGGCCACACGACTGCAGGCCTGTTCGGCTACACGCACCTGACCGGAGGCTATCCAGGTGTTCAGGCGGAGTACGTGCGGGTGCCCTTCGCCGACACGACCCACGTCAAAGTGCCGGATAGCTTGTCCGACGATCAGGCATTGTTCCTGAGCGACATTCTGCCGACCGGCTGGCAAGCCGCTGTGCATTGTGACATCGAGCCGAACGACACCGTCGCAATCTGGGGCTGCGGCCCTGTAGGGCAGATGGCTATCCGCAGCGCCATCCTGCTCGGCGCAAGACAGGTGGTTGCGATAGATCGCCTCTCGGACCGCCTCAGCATGGCAGAAGCAAGCGGCGCAATCCCCATCAATTTCGAGCAGGAAAGCGTGATTGGACGCCTTCTCGATCTCACGGAGGGAAAAGGGCCGGAGAAGTGCATAGATTGCGTCGGCATGGAGAGCCATGTCTCATTCTCCCAGCCCGATACGGTCTACGACCGCGCCAAGCAGATGTTCATGCTCGAGAACGATCGCCCGCACGTGCTGCGAGAGATGATCTACGTCTGCCGCCCGGCCGGGATCATTTCCGTCCCTGGCGTCTACAGCGGCTTTTCGGACAAGGTCCCGTTGGGCATGGCCATGAATAAAGGCCTGACGTTCCGCATGGGCCAGACCCACGTCCACCGATGGACGGACGACCTGATCCACCACATTGAGGAGGGGCTGTTAGACCCGTCCTTTGTAATCACCCACATGGCCGGGCTGGAGGATGGGCCCGAAATGTACCGGCTGTTCCGTGACAAGCAGGACAGCTGCATCAAGGTCGTCCTGAAGTCCTGAAATGAGGCGAAGACCAAAATGGCATTGACCTACGTTTCCAACTTGCTGCGGCACGAGGGCGACCCGCACGTCATAGAGACGGGCCCAAGTTCGCTGAGTTCTCTGGACAGAATGGCCCGTCTGCTCGGGTGGTTCAGCGTCGGGCTCGGTCTAATGGAGCTTGTCGCGCCGGGACGTGTGACGCGCGCGCTCGGAATCGAGGGCTCAGAGCGTTTCGTTCAAGCCTGCGGCCTGCGCGAGATCGGCTCCGGCCTTCTCTGCCTATCGGTGGACAAGGAGCTCGGCCTTTGGAGTCGGGTTGCCGGCGATGCCCTCGACCTGACGAGCCTGCTGCCGCCCATGACTGGGGACAATCCGCAACGGGACAATGCCCAGCTCGCAGCCATGATCGTAGCTGGCATCACGCTCCTCGATGTCCTGACTGCGAAAGGCTTACGTCAGCAGCACAAAGAAGGGGACGGCATGCGTCGCGATTACAGCACTCGCAGCGGCTTCCCCCAGGGCCTTGCGAAAGCAAAAGGAGCGGTGAGGGCCTTGAGACAACCTATGCAAGGCCGCGACTTGAGGGTGCACTGATCATCAGGCCGTTTTTTGCTCGGACGATCAGCGGCTCAGAAAGTTTCCTGTGTCGACTCGATGCCCTTTCACTTTTGGCATTCCGCTCCTTCCGCGTCAGTGCGCCAGCAACTGGGCCCGCATAGAATGTCTTCTGACACTCACTTTGACATCGCTTCTCGCGCAAACGGACCAGGACTTTCACATCGTCATCGCGGGGCATGACCGTCCGGTCCTTCCCAAGGATCCGCGGATCGAGTTTCTGCAAGTCGATTGGCCCGCGTTGCCGCAACGCTCGGACAACCTGGATCGAGGCCGTAAGGTCTTCGCTATCAACGATCTCGTCATGCGACGCGGGGGTGGGCTGTTGATGTTCGTCGATGCCGACGACTGGATCGACACCCAGCTTGTGGAGCATGCTCGCGCTTTTATGGGCGGGTCCAACGCTGTTGGTGGCGTCGTTGTTTCAGGTTATGCGATCGATTTTCGAACCCTGCGGACGACCGCTCTGCCAGACCAGAACGTTTTTCCAGGCCCATTCAATAAAATCTGCGGGTCGAGCACGGTCGCGATGCTCCGCCCGCAGGAACGCGATCCACTCCGCCGTGACCCACATACCATCATGCATGAGCACTACCGCTGGACGGAGTTGGCACAGGAGCTTGGCGCTCCCTTGGTCGAGCTGCCTGTCCAAAACGCCTACCTCATCAACACGGCTGAAAATCACTCGGAGCTCTATGGCCCCTTCGCCGCCTGGCGGCGCGAGTTCACCGCAGCAGTCAATCGTGTCGGCTTCAAAGCCGACTCAGATTTCATGGCGCGGTTCGGGCTAAACAGTGCAGAAGTCCGTGCAGCTTCCGAACGTTTCGAGTAGGGCTACCCCGGACGCGGATAGAGCCTTTTTGGGACTCCTTCCGATCGGAAATGTCTCTGACATTTCGGCGACCTTAATCTATGAGGGTAGCCGGGTTCACCGAGGCCGCGTTTCCACTGACGGATCGCCGGCTTTCTGCGCGGACCGCCTCCGTTACGTCATGGAATTCGTAAAGCCGCTTTTCATCCGGGGAAACGAAAATCCGATCGCGCAGAAGTGGGAAGCTCGTGCCGAAATACGTGTTGAATAGCGCGCGAAAACTATTCACCGGCGTGATGTCTTCCCTCAGTTGGCTATAGTCACCATTCGGGAAATAGTAGGCATTGATGATACTCGTCTTGATCATCTGAATTTTAGGGGATGATTCATGCCATGGCCTCCTCCAAGAACCCTTGGGGAATGGACCCTCGTCTGACTGAATGATGATGATCGGCGGGTTTCGTCCCTCTGCCTGCAATGCCGTCACAAGCTCTTCCATGATCCGGCTCGCAAAGACGACTTGGTCGATGTAGCCCTGGTGCTCGCCGCGCGCTTCGGCTTCCTCGATCGTCAAACACCTCCCATCCGCAGAGAAGTTGTATGGCCCATGCGGCACGAGGATATGGGCGAACACGAACAGTGGCTGGTCCTGCTCGCCAAGGTTCTTGATTTGCTCTATTTGCGGCCCCACGCGTTGACACTGCGCGTTGTCCCAATCCAGGCGCCGAGTGAAACGCGTGGCCGGCAGAACCTGGAAAACGGGGTGTAGAATTGTGTAGCGCAAATAGAGGAGGTTGAATTCACTGAAGCCATGCGGGTGATTTTCGTCCGCTACCGGATTATGGAACGTGCCCGTCCACCAAGATCCGAATTGAATGAAGCGGTAGCCGCGCGCCTTCAGAAATCGCGCGACACGATGGTCGCCTAGCATCGCGTGGAGTGGACGCCAATCGTTGCCCGCCAAGCGATCGTTCTCAGCAAGGAAGTCGAGATAATCCATATAGAAGGTCGAGGCGAGCGAATAGGCCGTCCTGTGATAGTTGGAATGAGCAGCAGGCACCACATGAAAGCCGCGCTGCTCGAGGAAGTTCCGGGTGCCGAAAACATCGACGCCATAGTGGCGCAAGAGAGTTTCGGGAGAGGCATAGCGGTCGAAGATGAAGTAGTAGATGTCTGGCGGACGCGACGCCTGGTCGAAGCTATTCGAGCCCTCTACGATCTCCGGCATCTGAGCTGCCGCCTTGTCGGCATCATAGGCCGTGCGAGCAGCGTGGTTCCGCCACTCGAAAGCGGCCGTTTTCGCGCCCGGCACGAGAACCATCACCACTGCGGCACCTGTCAAAGCGAGGTGGACAGCCCTGACATGGGCCGCCGGCAGACGGATCACGAGCACGGTGAGCGCCATCATGACCGATACCGCAATGGGCAGCGACCATACCGTCCCGTAGCTCTTGTCGAACCACTTGATGACGCCGATTAGACCGTCGTGGAACAAACAGCCGGCGACCCAGATGCTAGCGATCACGGCCGAGCGCGCATCGAACCTGCGGCGGACAGCCACAACGGCGATGTACACGACCAACGCAAAGGCAAGCGATCCGGCCAGCGCCGGCACCGCGTTGGAGATGAACGTCTGGTGCAGATTTTGAACCAGCAGCGCCAGGACGGATGCAATCGCGAACAGGAACGGATGCAGGGGAAGACTGGCCCCTGTCAGGTCCTTCTGCCGGACACCATCCTTCCGCTCGGCGGACTGCAACTCCGATCCATTCGCCATCGAATCACCTCCCGGCCGCTGGTCCTCAGACCCGGTTGCAAACTAGCTGTACAGAACCCAATTCACGGTTTGCTTGCTTACATCAGGCACCTATTCATGACACATTTGTGATGATTCTGGCTGGGACGTTTCGCAGCTCAGCGCCTGTCTTCCGGCGCTGATTTCGGTTCGTCCACATAATGTCCAGAAGGATGATCTAGATGCGAATGAAGCTTCTCTCCCTCGGTACTCTTCTCTCGCTTTCAGCCGTGCTCGCCGCTATGACGACCTCGGAAGCTCATGCTTACCTCGACGGCGGGTCTGGCAGCATGTTGCTCCAGCTGCTACTCGGCGGTGTTGCGGGTCTAGCTGTCGCCGCGAAGCTGTACTGGTATAAGTTGCTGTCGCTCTTCGGCGTGAAGCCGAAGCACGTGGAGGCGATGGATACAGAAGCTGAACGCGCCACGCGTCCATGAGCAGGCCCAACTCGGAGGCCTGCGCTCTGCGGTACCACTGATCAAATTTCGGCGAGGCGATGACTGCACTGCTCCCGAAAGCAGCTGCCGCACTTGACCGTGCGGCCCCGGCGATACATTTCGAGCCCGGCTCCTACCGCGACAGGAGCGGATCCGTCTTCTATTGTGACGGCCGAATATTCCGCGGATTGAGTGAGTCCGCGCTCGAAAATTGGGAGCTGCTGCAGCGCGCACCCTTCTTCGAAAAAAATCGAAGAGCAGGTCGAATCGTCGATACTTGGTCGGTCGATCTGGAAGGGGAGCCGGCACTTGGTCAGTGGGCCGGCTTTCTGGAGCACGCGCGCATTCCGTTCGTGTCGTACCCTTACGAGTGGCCCTTCGGCATGTTGAAGGATGCCGCTTTGCTCCACCTCGATCTTATGCGTGAGGCGCTGGCGTCCGACATGATTCTGAAGGACTCCTCGCCCTACAATATTCAGTGGAACGGGGTGCACCCCGTTTTCATCGACATTCCCTCTTTCGCGCCGCTCAGAAAAGGCGAGCCGTGGGTCGGCTACCGCCAGTTTTGTGAGCTGTTCCTCTACCCCTTGATGTTGCAGGCCTACAAAGGCGCCGACTTCCGGCCGTGGCTAAGAGGACGCATCGACGGCATACCGGCCGAAGACATGTATCGCCTGATGTCACTGCGCGACCTGCTCCGCCCGGGCGTATTGCTTCATGTCGCGGCGCAGAGCGCACTTCAGCAGCGCTACTCCAGCAAGGGGGTGAACGTACGGAATCAACTGGCGGGTGCAGGATTCGACAAGCGCCTCATCGAGCGCAATGTCGACAAGCTCGCTGCACTCATTTCGAAGCTGAGGCTGCCGGCAGTTAAGACGGAATGGTCGGATTACGATCGCACCCATTCCTATGACGAACGAGAGTTCAACCGGAAGGTGGAATTCGTGCGTGCCGCGGCCGCAACCCGGCGCTGGCGTCTTGCCTGGGATCTCGGCTGCAACACCGGCACGTTCTCGCGCATCGTGGCCGAGCACGCGGACTATGTCGTCGCCATGGACGGCGACTGGATGGCCATAGAGAATTTCTATCAGCGCGAGAAAGCGGGAGCCGCATCCCGCTCCATACTTCCGCTGGTCGTAAACCTCACGGACGCTTCACCCAACCAGGGCTGGCGCGGCGCGGAACGAAAGGGCTTGGCCGAGCGAGGGCGGCCTGAGCTCACGCTTTGTTTAGCGCTTATTCACCATATCGTGATCTCGGCCAATGTTCCGCTCGCCGACTTCATTGATTGGCTAGCAGGCCTCGGCACCGCCGTCGTCATCGAGTTCGTCGGGCGAGAGGACGAAATGGTTCAGATCCTGCTCGCGAACCGCGAAGATCAATACGATGATTATCAGCCTGAGATTTTCCGCCAATTGCTTGCGGCGCGCTTCGAAATTAAGGCCGAGCAGGACCTGAAAGGCGGCAAGCGCCGGATTTATTTCGCCGAGCCGAAATAGCCTTCTGCAGCAGCCGAGTTTTTTGCTACCGGCTCAGGCCGAAACTCCAAACGCGAAAATCACAACTATGCCGGCAACGAGCGCAGCGCCTCGTTGCCAGAGCGGATCACCGGCACCAATAAGGGCGCGGCTTAAGAACCAGAGGCCGAACCCGATTTTGACTAGTGCGAGCAGGGCAAGCAAAGGCGCAGCTTGCGGCATGATGAGTGCAGGGTTCGCGACGAAGGCCAGCGGCACAAGGTAGAGACCGAGCCCCAGGCGCATGGCTTGACCTGCCACCGACAACCACGGCGCTCCCGCCATTCCGGCAGCGATGAAGACTGCTCCGCAAACCGGCGGCGTGATGGTCGAGAGGAGCGCGTACCAGAATACGAACAGATGTGCCAGCAGCGGCGGTAAGCCGAGCTCCTGCAGTGCTGGCCCCGCGACCGAGACGCAGATGACGTAAGCCGCTGTGGTCGGCACCTCCATTCCGAGAATGAGGCAGGCGATGGCCGTGAGCAGGAGAGCGCTCCAAAGCTCGCCGCCTGAGAGACTGATGATGACCGAGGTCACCTTCACCCCGAGACCGGTCAGGTTCAGCACGCCGATGATGATGCCGGCACAAATGATGATCGAGGCGATGCTGGCAATCTGCTTTGACGCATCCAGAAGAGCGGCCTCAAAACGCCGAAGACCATCGGCCAACGAAACCCTGCCGTGGCGATCCGCCAATAGCATCACGGCAGCGGCACCGATAGCGACGCCTGCAGCGTACTGCGGCGTGTAGCTGGTCAGAAACAGCATGCCGAGCAGAATGCCGAATGGCACCAGAAAGAAGGGCATGGTCGCCATCAGGGTTGCCCAGTCGGGTAGCTGATCGCGCGCGAGCCCTCGCAGCCCATAGCTTTGTGCGAACCGATCGACGCCACACCATGTGGCCCAGAAATACAGGAGGGCCGGCAGAATGGCGGCTGTCATGATCGCCGTGTAGGGCACGCGCAGCAGCTCGACCATGACGAAGGCGCCGGCCCCCATCAACGGCGGCATGATCTGCCCTCCGCTGGACGCGACTGCCTCGACCGCCGCGGCGAAGGACGCGGGATAGCCGAGCCGCTTCATCGCAGGCAGAGTGACGGCCCCGGTTGAGGCCACATTGGCCGATGCGGAGCCGGAGATCGAGCCGAAGAACGCCGATGACAGGACGGCGACCTTGGCGGCCCCGGCCCGGAAGCGCCCGGCTAGCCGGGTCGCCAGCGCCATGAATCCAAAGCCGCCTTCGCCGGCGCTGACGAATGCGCCAAGGATCACGAACACCGCGACGACGTTGACGGAGACGCCAGTGAGCTCGCCCCAGATGCCACCCTCGGCAATCGTCAATGTGCCGAGGAACGAGTTTGCCGGAATGCCTGGGTGACCGAACTCCCCCGGCAAGTGCTGACCGAGAAGTCCGTAGGCCAATGCTAGCAGGGCGACGATCGGCAACGCTGCCTTTATGGCGCGGCGGGCCATCTCCAGCACGGTGGCCAGCAGCACAATCGCGAGCCCATACTGCAGCGGCCCCTTGAGGCTGCCGTACTGATCGTCGAGTGGCTCGAGATTCACGATGATATAGAGGCAGCTCGCCAACCCGCCCGCGCAGAGCAGCCAGCCGGTCCAGCGCAGAAACGCATTCTCCTCCCGGACGGCGACGAACACCCACGGCAAGACCAGCATCAGGTGAACTGGCCGGCTCACGAGATTAGGGATCAGCCCAGCAAAGACGAGCCAAAGATGAAAGCCGACCGTCGCCAGCGCGAGCGCCCCTAAGCCAAGGCGCACCGGCATGCTGCCCCTCAACGAATCTTGCACGGCACCGGTCGCCACGCCGGCCTCTGGCCTATTGGCCGGCAGGCAAAGTGAACCCGGCTTCCTTGTAATACTTCAGCGCTCCGGAATGCAGCGGAGCCCCCAGCGTTTCCAGCATGTCCGCCGTCACGCCACTCCACCACGGGTTGGCCTTGGCCATGTCGGCCTTGTTCTCCCAGAAGATCTTTGTGAGCTGATAGGCGGTTGCCTCGTCCATGTCGCTGGTCGTGTAGGTGCCGACCGGGAGCGACGTCGTCACTGTGTCCGTGTCAACTCCGGGATAAGTACCTGCGGGAATCACGAGCCTGGTGCGCCCGGTGGCAGCGATCTGCTCGTCGGACATGGAAAGGAGACGGATCTTCAGGCCCGCAGCCGCCTCCATCACATTGGGCGCCGGGAAGGAGCCCGCCGTGGCGAAGCCGTCGACCTGGCCATTCTTCAGCGCGGGCACTGCCGAGCTCAGCTCAACGTCAACCAGCTTCACCTTGCCAGTCAGCCCAAACGTCTCGAAGTTCTTCTCCGCCTCGCTCGCACCGAAGCTGCCCTTGCCGATGATGAATCTCTTGCCGGCGAGATCCGCGAAGGTGGTGACGCCGCTATCCTCGCGCACGACGTAGTGCATAGTCAGCGCGGGAATGGGAAACAGGCTGCGGAGCTTGTCGAACGCCGGGTCCTTCGGCTCGAACTGGCCCGTCCCAGCCATCGCAGCCTTCGCCAGCCCTGGTGGAGTGGTGAAGACGTAGTTCCCGCTGCGGTTCGCGGACTCCTTCACGTTCTGAACGGAACCCTGGCTTTCCTCGACGGTCACGATGATCTCGCCGCCGGAGCCAGCCTTCACGGCCTCCGCGATCTGCACCGCCATCTGATAATACGAGGTGCCGGACTTGGCCGCCTTGAGCGTGACTCGGGTTTCGGCTTCAGCACCGTGGACGAAAGCGAAGATCGTGGCGAAAACCGCCAAGGCTCTGAGGCTGGTACGGAACATGACGGGCAGTTTCCTTTCGTGAATCTGCGGAGCCTCCCTGGTCGCCATTCACTTGGCCGACCTGCCGCGATCAATACCGACCGCATGCGGTGTGGTAAAGCTCGGCGGGTTCGATGGGCGTGCTCTGTATCCTTTCAGCACCCATGAGCAGCAGATTGGGACAGGGGCGGACAATCAGCCGGTCGAGACGACGCAGAAGGTGTTACTCTGGCTCACATTTTGGCCCATATTGCGTTGCAGCGAACTGGTTCAGAGGCGCGACTGAGACTGAATCCCCCCAACTCTTGCCCGAGACACGCCATGTGTTCCAGGTTTGGTCTTGCTACGGCCGGAGCCGCCACATTCTGCGTTGGTCTCCTTCTTTCGGGGATGACGGCGGCTGCAGCACCACTAGGCATGACACAGCCGATCGATTGTGATGCCGTCAATCGAGGTCATCTGAACGTCGAGCTCTCTGGGAGCGCCTACACCACCCGCGCCGTCACACTGGCGGCCGGCGAAACGCTCGACATCATGTTTGATGCGGGGTCCAACGTGCTTGGATCGCTGAACCTCGTCGGTGGAGTGGGATCGCCGCGTCATCTGCTTTCGGGACCAGCAGGTTCAGCAGTCACGTTTCTTGCGCAGGTATCCGGCACATTCACATTTGAGTTCGCAACACGGGGCGAGGCGAGCTCCACTTTCATTGTGACCTGCACATCCGCAGGCGATTCCCAGGAAACAAGCGACCAGCAGAGCGCGCGTTATGGCGCCGACGAGGTCGCATCCGACGCTCTTGACCTTTGGCTGCCAGCAGACCCTCAAGCCCTGATCATGGAGTTGAAGGCGAGGGACGCCGCTCGCGACACGACGCTATCCAGCTCCCGAACTCGAAAGCCGGTGCATGGACGAACGACGATCCGTACTCCTGATGGGCTGGACCTGTGGCTCGGAGCGAAAGGTCAGCGCTACTCCCTGAATGCGCCAACAGAGCCACCACCGAATGCCGATGCGAGCGCGCTTAGCGAGGGTGGGCTGAAGCTCGAATTGATGCCGCAGATCATGGTCGGCGCCCTCGTGCAGCTCGATGACCAAGGCGATCACACCCTCTACGGACCAACAAGCTTTAATGATCGAGGCTGGATGGCCGGGCCGATGACATCGCTTCGGTTGGCCCCAGGCATTTCACTCGATGCGCGTGCTGGTTGGGGAGAGAGTGCACCTCCCACGCCCTTTTCGGCTGCAAGCGGGGGCGCGGAGAAGCGCGGCGTCAATGCTCGCCTGGTCAACACCCAGGCATTCGGCAACTGGCGCCTCTCGTCCACCATGGCCCTCGACTACCTGGAGCAAACTCGAGCCGCGACGGATGAGCCAGTCCCACAGACGATCGGGTCCGGCAAGGTGAGCATTCGCCCGGAGCTCAGTTATCGGCTCAACGTGGATGGATCGGCGTTCATCGAGCCTAAAGCGGCCATCAGCAGCTTCTGGGATATCGACAGCCTAACCACGCTCGCGCCGGGCTCGGGGGCTGAGGATGTTCGTCTTAAGGCAGAGGCTGGCGTGACTTTTGGCATGGGTACAGGAACGACCCTGCAAGCGACCGGCGCGGTGCAAGAAGGGAACAGCGACGGCGCCGACGTCTGGAGTGGTCGACTTCAACTGAAGGTGCCGCTGAAGTAGCCCTGCAGGCTCAGCAAATTAAGAATTCTGGCTGCAATTGCTCAGCCCTTCGCCCGCTGAGCAAAAGCGCGAACAATCACCACTCTCACAACCTCAGCACAGCTGCCGGCGAGCAAACCCCAGAACGGATCGGCCCAGACGGTGACGGCTGCCGTCAGGGCGATCACCGGCCAGCAGGACGGCTTCGCATCAAAAAGCCGCCGCGTCACCGCGAGCTCACCCGCGGCGACCAGCAGCAGCGAACCCAGTCCCGCGGCCGGAATTGCCGCCAGTGCAGCCAATCCGATCTCCTTTGGTGACAGCGCAAGCGCTAGCAGCACCAGCCCCAGAACGAGCGGTGCCGTACCACTGCGTGCCCCGAAGCGATAATGGGCAGCCAATCCTCCAGCTCCATGACACATAGGAAGTGCACCGAAGGGTGTGAGCAGGAGGTTGGCGAGACCGCTGGTGAGCGAAAGCCGAGCCGGTGTCACGTGAGCCGCGCGGTCCTTGAAATAGTCGCCCGCAATCAGGGCCGTGAGCAGCACGGCGTTGGTTAGTGTCAAAGAGAGCTGCGGCAGCGCCAGCAGGGCAAAGGCGCGTTCAAACTCACTGAAAGTGGGCAAGGAGGGGATGGATATGGCAGCTGGCGTCAGCACCTCCGTTAGCTCCGTGCCGGGTGCATCGAAAAGCTGTCCGAGTGCGATTGCCAGAACCAGGCCGATGAGGGCGGCGGGATACTCTGGCAGAGGTAGCAGGACAACAAGGACGCAGAGAACCATCCCACCGACGAGCGGCGCGGTGGCAATAAGGTCGAGACTGACCAAGGCGAGCGCCAGACCCAGGCCCAATTGGAGCCCCGCGAGCACCGACTGCGGCACGAGCCGAGCGAGCCGCGTTATCCATCCCGTCGAGCCCAGCACCAGCAAAGCCGCGCCAATCATGAGGCCACTGGCCGCAAGGCCCGCCCGAGTGATTTCGGTCGTGAGTAGCACCGCCGCCACGACTTTCATCGGCTGCACGGGAATCGGCAGCCGATAGATGAGCGCGGTCGCAATGTAGAAGAGCCCAAAGCCAACCAGCACGGGGGTCGGGGCCAGCCCGGCTACGGCTATCGCGCCGAGCGTCAGAGGCAGCAACGTGCCAAGGTCGCCAAGCGCACCGCTCAGCTCCCGTACGTTGAACACGAACCTCTCGCCTCTCCGATCCATGTTGAAGTCTATCTCATGGAAGGACTGCCGCGCGGTCCAGCTCTGAACCGACCTGCCGCGCCTGGAAAAGGATCCGAGCGCTTCGATGCGGGGAGTCGACGCGCATCCACACATACTAGCCAGTGTCAGGACACAAACAAAACACACGCTGATGTTGTTTCGCCTCTAGCAATGACACCGCCACCAGCGTCCATCACGCGGAATAATTTTGCTTTTTCTGCCTATAATACTCTTCATAATAGAAAAAATCTCTCATCTAGGCTATCTTCCGCCCAGTTCTAACCCGGTTCTATCCGGGGCAACCCTCAGGCCAGGACACCTGTCGATGCGCTACTTCCCAGCGTTCGTGAACGTTACGGGTCAACGCGTCGTCGTAGTTGGCGGCGGAGAGAAAGCGGCACAAAAGTTGCGCCTCCTCCTCAAGACCGAGGCCGCCATCACGGTCGTCGCTCCCGAATTCGCTGCTGAAGTGCGGGAGCTCGCTGCAGTTAGTGCGAACGTTACGCTGGTCGAGGCTGCGTTTTCTCCTGAACACCTCACCGGCGCGCGTCTCGTCTTCGTCGCCACTGACGCCGCAGCTCTGGCGTCTGAAGCCGCGAAAGCAGCTCGCGAGCGCGGCATCCCCGTGAACGTCGTCGACCAACCGGAGCTGAGCAGCTTTATTGTTCCCGCCCTCGTCGACCGAGACCCGATCGTCGTGGCCATCGGCACCGAAGGTGCGTCGCCCATTTTGGCGCAGGAAGTCCGGGGCAAGCTGGAAGCGTGGTTGCCGGCCCATTTCGGCCGCCTTGGTCGCGCCGCGGCAAGACTGCGGCCGACCATTCAGAAGCGGATTGCCGACTTCAACACCCGCCGCAGGCTGTGGAATGCGCTCCTCAAGGGGCCTTGGCGCAGGTCGGTGCTCGCAGGTGACGACGTCCAGGCAGAGCTCGACTTCGAGGATGCCGTTCACCGCATAAAGACCGGTCGCGCGCCTCAAGGCCGCGTGTCGCTCGTCGGCGCCGGTCCCGGCGATCCGGATCTTCTGACGCTTCGCGCACAGCAGAGGCTACAGGAAGCAGACGTCATCGTGGTAGACGGACTTGTCGCCCCCGAGATCCTGGAGCACGCCCGCCGTGATGCGAAACGCATCCGTGTAGGTAAGGCCGGCTATGGTGCAGCTGTCGCACAGTCCGAAATCAACCAGATCCTCATTCGCGAAGCCCGCCAAGGCCGACATGTTGTGCGGCTCAAGGGGGGCGATCCGTTTATTTTTGGCCGAGCCGTCGAGGAAATGACCGCGCTGCGTGCGGCAGGCATCCCGGTCGAGATCGTGCCTGGCATCACGGCGGCGCATGCCTGCGCAGCAAGCGTCGAGCTGCCGCTGACACAACGCGAGCGCATCCGTCAGTTCTCGGTCGTAGCGGGCGCCACCGCAGAAGGCTTGCCGGACCTCGACTGGTCGGCGCTGGCACGCCCTGGACGGGCATTTGCCATCTACATGGGTGTGCACAATGCGCCAGCGCTGACCGAACACCTCCTCGCCCACGGCGCCGATCCGGCAACAAACGTCGTCATTGTCGAGAATGGGACACGAGCCAACGAGCGCGCCATCGAAACGCGTCTCGCAGATCTGCCGGTGGCTATTGCGGAGAAATCGATCCGCGGGCCTTCGATCATTTTCGTCGGACTGAGTTGGGATGCGGCCAATCTCACGCGGCCTTCGCGGGTGGAGGTTTTCGGACGCGAAGAGGCCGAAAGCGAGAATCAGCGGAAGCAAACACCCGAGGATATTGCCGCCTCCCTCTACTGGGTCGCGGGCTGACGAACGCTAGGCCTCCAGTTATCGATCGCATTCCTCGCGGAGAGAAAAATGTCGAATGTCGCTCTGGTGCCGAGCTTCGCCCCGTTCTCGCGAGAAGACATCGCGGCGCTCAACACCATCGTGAGCAAATCGAGCCGCGAGCAGCGCGCATGGCTTTCGGGCTTTCTCGCAGGGTTAGATGCGGCAGCCAACGCCGTGGCCCAACCCGCGCCTGCTGCCCCGCCGCGCGCCAAGGTACCGCTCACGATTCTCTATGCGAGCGAATCGGGAAATGCGGAAGGCCTCGCTCTCGCGGCGAAATCGGCAGCGGCCAAGCAGGGGCTCGACGCCCGCATTCACGACATGGCCGACGTTGATCTCTCGGTGCTCACCAAGGCGAAAAACGTCCTCATCTACGCCGCAACGTGGGGCGAAGGCGACCCGCCGCAGCGTGCGATGGCCTTCTATTCCGCGCTCATGGATGAAAGCGCCCCTCGGCTGGACGGCCTACGCTATGCCGTGCTCGGCCTTGGCGACACCGCTTACGTCAACTTCTGCGAAACGGCCAAACGCATCGATGCTCGGCTCGAAGCGCTCGGGGCCATGCGTGTTGCGGAGCGCGCTGATCTCGACACCGACTTCGCCCGTCACGCACCGGATTGGACCGCCCGAGCACTCGCCCAATTCAAGCCCGCGGACGCCGCGCCTACCGGAACCATCGTGCATGTGGACTTCGGCCACGGTCAGCTGGCGGATGTTGCCGCGGCTCCGGCGTTTACGGCCGAACGGCCGCTCGAGGCCGAGATCACGGCGCTTATCAACCTCAACGGCACCGGCTCGACGCGCGAGACATGGCACGTGGAGCTGGCGACGGAAGTTGCGGGGTTCAGCTATCAGCCTGGTGACGCTATCGGCATCGTGCCAGAAAATGATCCCGAGCTCGTTGCTCGCGTGCTCGATGTGACGGGGCTCGGCGGGAACGCGGAACTGGTGGAATACCTCAGGACCGAAGCCGACATCACCACGCTTTCTCGGCCTTTGGTCGAAAAATACGCCAAGCTCACCGGCCGCAGCGATGTCGCGGCCCTGGCAGCGGATACCAACGCATTTCTCGCCTTCGCCTCCGACCGTCAGCTCATCGACCTGCTCGCGGCCTACCCCGAAAAACTCTCGGCCGATCAGCTCAAGAGCCTGCTCCGTCCACTGCCGCCGCGCCTTTATTCAGTGGCATCGAGCCCTGCGGCGCATCTCGACGAAACGCATTTGCTCATTGGCGCCGTGCGCTGGCAGTCGCATGGCATGGACCGGCGTGGTGTCGCGTCGACATTTGTGGCCGATCGGCGAAAGCCGGGAGATACGCTTAAAATCTACGTAAAGCCCAATCGCCATTTTCGACTCCCCGAGGATAGCAGTCAACCAATCATCATGATTGGCGCGGGTACCGGCATTGCGCCATTCCGCAGCTTCGTGGCGGAGCGCGCGGCCTTAGGCGCCACCGGAAAGAGCTGGCTTTTCTTCGGTGAGCGGAATTTCACTTACGATTTTCTCTATCAGCTCGAATGGCAGGAGCACTTAGCCAACAGGACGCTTACGCGGATCGACGTGGCCTTCTCCCGCGATCAACCTGAGAAGATTTACGTCCAACACCGTCTTTGGGAGCGGCGCGAAGAGGTCCGCCGCTGGATCGCCGATGGCGCGCATATTTACGTCTGCGGCGACGAGAAGAAACTCGGCCGCGACGTCGATGCCATGCTCACGCGCATTCTTTCGGAGCCCAAGGGCGGCGATCCCGAAGCTGGCAAAGCAGAGCTCACCGCCCTCGCCAAGGCTGGGCGCTACCAGCGCGACGTCTACTGACGACTAAGTGACAGCGAGAAATCTGCGCCATGACTGATTTCCAGAATGACAGACGCTCGAAGAACGAGCACATCAAGGAAAGCAGCCGCTATTTGCGGGGAACGCTTGCCGAAGGTCTCTCAGAGGCTGTTACGGGCGCAATTTCCGATGACGACGCGCAGCTCGTCAAATTTCACGGCTCCTATTTGCAGGACAATCGCGATCTCCGCCCGGAGCGTGCGAAAAAGAAGCTCGAAAAGGCCTACATGTTCATGATCCGTGTGCGCGTGCCGGGCGGACTGGCAACGGCAGCGCAGTGGATCGCCATGGACGACATCGCCTCGACTTACGCAAATGGTACGCTGCGGCTTACGACACGGCAGGCGTTCCAGTTCCACGGTGTCATCAAATCGAACATGAAGCGGACGATGCAGGCGATCAATCAGAGCCTGCTCGACACGCTCGCCGCCTGCGGTGACGTGAACCGCAACGTCATGTCAACGGCCAATCCCTATCTTTCGGATGTACATAAGGCCGCTTACGATCTCGCCGGCGCAATCAGCAACCATCTGCTGCCGCGCACGCGGGCATACCACGAGATCTGGCTCGACGGCGAGAAAGTCGAGATCGAAGAAGGCGAAGCGGCACCGGATGAGGAGCCGATTTACGGCCGTCATTATCTGCCGCGCAAATTCAAAACCGTTGTCGCCGTTCCGCCAGATAATGACGTCGACGTTTTCGCACACGATCTCGGATTCATCGCAATTATCGAAGATGGCCGCCTTGCCGGCTGGAATGTAACCGTCGGCGGCGGAATGGGCATGACCCACGGCGAGCCCGACACGTTCCCGCGCACAGCCGATGTGCTCGGTTTCTGCTTACCGGAGCAAGCCGTCGATGTGGCCGAAAAAGTCGTGACGGTTCAGCGTGACTGGGGCAATCGCGAATCGCGCAAGCACGCACGCCTCAAATACACCATTGAGACCCACGGACTCGAAGCCTTCCGCGCCGAGGTGGAGGCGCGGCTCGGCTATCGTCTTGGCGAACCGCGGCCGTTCACGTTTACCCACACCGGCGACAAAATCGGCTGGCGCAGGGGCGCCGACAAGCGCTGGCATTTAACGCTCTACATCGAGAATGGACGCATCAAAGATGTGCCCGGAGCGACGCTGAAGAGCGCGCTGCGCGAGATCGCGGAGACACAGAAAGTCGATTTCATTCTGACGCCGAACCAGAATCTTGTTCTGGCGCGCGCCACTGCCAAAGCAAAATCGGCGATCGATGCGATCCTCGCCAAACATGGCGTCGCACCTGGTAAGCTCTCAGGGCTGAGGCGGAATGCGATGGCCTGCGTCGCGCTTCCGACTTGCGGTCTGGCGCTGGCCGAAAGCGAGCGATATCTGCCGCGTCTCGTCAGCCAGCTTGAGGAAAGCCTGGAGCGCGCGGGTTTGCGCGACGACGACATCGTCATCCGCATGACCGGTTGCCCGAACGGCTGCGCTCGGCCCTATCTCGCCGAAATCGGCCTAGTCGGCCGCGGTCCTGAGACCTATAATCTCTACCTCGGCGCCGCTTTCGACGGCACGCGGCTCAACAAGCTCTACGCGCAGGATGTTCGGGAGGCGGAGATCGTTGCGCTGCTCGATTCCCTGTTCGCTCGCTACGCGAAGGAACGCACCAATGGAGAGCGCTTCGGCGATTTCCTCATCCGCGCCGGCGTCATCGCGCATACACGCGCCGGTCGCGAGTTTCATGAGAACGTAACTCTGGCTGCACCCTGAAGAGAAATGTTGAGGCAAGGACTTTACTGCCCCGAGGAGCTTTCCACTCGGTGCAGCTCGGGCAGGAAATCGCAGGGAAGGCTGGCGCACCCAAGAGGATTTGAACCTCTGACCTCTGCCTTCGGAGGGCAGTAGATTTGTGTTTTCTGCCGCTTACCCAACTGGGATAACTGTTACTAATCCGTTGGCAAACCGGCGTTTTCTGGATACAGTTGGGCAATGGCCATGATCGGTAATAACCCGAAATTGCTTACCCATTGCTTACCCGGAGACCACATGCCGAAACTGACCAAGCGCACGGTCGACGCCGCCTCACCTTCTGCCCGGGGTGATATATTTTTGTGGGACGACGGCTTACCGGGCTTCGGTCTACGGATCAAACCCTCTGGCGCGAAGTCGTTCATCATCCAGTACCGCAATGGTCATGGCCGGTCGCGCCGGCTCACAGTCGGACGTTATGGCATCCTGACCCCGGATGAGGCGAGAAATGAGGCGCGGCAGCTGCTCGCGGCGGCGGCGCGCGGTGCCGACCCTGCTCAACAGCGTGGCGAGGACCGATCGGCCTGGACGGTCAAGGATCTTTGCAGCGAATACCTCGCAGCGGCCAAAGCCGGTAACATCATCACCCGTCGCCGCTCGGCCAAGAGGGCGTCAACGCTGGCAACGGATGAAGGTAGGATCAACCGGCACATCATCCCTCTGCTGGGTCATCGCGTCGTGCGTGACCTCAAGCCTGCTGACGTGCGCGCGTTCTTTGTATCGGTGAAGGCAGGCAAGACCGCTGCCAATGTCAAAACTGGCCTACGGGGGCGCGCCATCGTCACGGGTGGCCAAGGCACGGCAAAACGCACGGTCGGACTGCTCTCGGGCATTTTGGCTCATGCCGTGGAAATCGGGTTGATCGATAAGAATCCAGCCCACGGGCTACGACTTCCGGCTGATGGCAGACGGACGCTTTCGGATTTCCCACGCAAGTACGCGGCGCTCGGCCGGGCGTTGGCGCTTGCCGAGGATCGCCGCGAGCCATGGCAGGCGATCGAAGCAATCCGACTGGCAGCTCTGACCGGAATGCGGCGCGGCGAAGTGATCGCCCTGCGGTGGCGCGAAGTAGACCTGGACCGGCAATGCCTTCATCTGAACGTCAGCAAGACAGGGGAAAGCGTCAGACCGCTTGGTCGTGGCGCCGTGGAGCTGCTGCGCTCAATTCAAGAGCGCGGCGTGGCCGGTGCGTATGTTTTCCCGGCAGAGCGGAAGAACGATGCGCCATTCGGCGGCCTTCCGAAAGCGTATGACCGGATTGTGAGACATTCCGACCTTTCCCTCGAAGATCGAGCCGCGCTGGCCGATTTAACCCTGCACGGGCTGCGACACGGACTTGCGACCACGGCAGACGGCCTCGGACTGACCCTACCGACTGTTTCGGCGCTGCTCGGTCACGCTGCCGGCGGGGTTACTGCCGGCTATGTAGCTCGCGTGGATGCAGTGCTGACCGCCGCTGCTGATCGGGTATCCGCCGAGGTGTCGCGGCTGATGCGAGGTGCTCGCAGTGCTGAAACTCTGGCACCTTGAAATTTTGAAACGCCCACTGCAGCACAGCAATTCGCGAAGGATTGCGTCAACGCAACTAAGTTCCGCAGTGAAATCAGCCAGTGTTTGTGTTATCCAACATCTTTGGACCTAAAGTCACCAATAAGAAGCGGCCGTCGCGCCATAGATTAGCATCACCCGCCGGGACTACGGCACGGCCGAGATCAACGAGCCGCAGTGGGAGACCACGGTGGCCGAGCAAAAAGTGTCGAACACCCACGTCAAGGACGGCACCCGGCGCGAGGAGTGGATCGAGTGGCGCAACAAGCGGGACGCCGCTTTTGCCCTCCGGACCGCATGCTGGCAGCGCTGCAGATAAACTTTCGTGGCGGCCGGCTTCCGGCTCCCGAAAATGACGGACGCCACTACTCGAAGCTGACTATTAACCCTTCTGATCAAAAAGGCCGGCGGATTTTTAGTCTGCCGGCCTTTTTCGTCCTGCACCTTCAACGGTTGAGAATTACTCGCGTGAATACGGATAACTTCTTCGTCTGTCAGCTTACCTCGGCAGACCTCGAGCGATTTCGCGCACCGGCTTTGATGTCGCGATGTCACTCGTCTGCATCGGCGTCTTCCTCGTCGATGCCTTCGTCTGCCGATGGCAGGCCTGCCGGGGTGAACGGCATGCGCGGTGGCGCAGTGCGCCACATCAGGTCGACTTCTTCTGGGGTCAGTCCGTAGGCCTCGTTGACCATGTCAGCCACTGAGCATTCTGCGGATTGGAGGCAGGACCGGAGCTCGACGGCTGGTTCAAGAAACTCGGTGTACTCGCGTTTGAGCGCAGCAATCTGAGAAGCAGACAGCCTCTGGTTTCGTGGAAGAGAAGAACGGACAGCGGCGACAAACTGATCCGGAGTTGATGCGCGAGCAATTGCTGATGCTGCTGCCGTCGCCTCCGGGCCAATCTCGTGGTGTAGCCAATCGAGAATGGCCGCATTTCGGGCATCGATATTTCTCTTCAGCTCGAGAATGCGTTTGACGCCATCCGCAAGAGCTTCGTTGTCGGAAAGAGACGGAGGAATTGGGATTTCTGCCATCTTGACTTGATCGTTGGAGAGCGCCTCATCTTTAAGATGAATGAAATGACGCCAGGAGTACCACCAGCAAAGCGGTGAGTTGAGGGCAGCAAGGAGGGCCAAATTGCGGGTGGCGAGCATAAAAGTCTTGTTGTTTCCATACCGAAGTTCCGTTTCAAACGAATAGCGCGGATGAAACTGAATCGCTTGATAGACAATTCTCGGCTGGGTGAAGAGATCATAGTAAGCACAAGGACGTAGTTCCCACCACCAGCGGCCTTTGTCTTCCCTTATGCGGAGACCCCGCCGCCTTCCCCTTGCATCCGTAAAGCTTTCGAAAGCCTTCAAGTGTGCGTGTAGACCGGGATAGTTCTGCCTAAAAATGCTCTCCGCCTCATTTTCATCGTTGGCCTTCGCCCATGGCCATGGATGGTCAGCTGATGATTTTAGCAAGATCATATAGAGGCCAGTCTCGGGACTGGACCAGCGCCGAATGTCCTGCCCTCTGAGGTATGGTTGGATAAGCGCACGGGAGGCGGGGTCGCGAGCGATAATGGAGTCGCGGGTCGCGCTGTTGATAAGAAATGCCTCGTTGAGGCCTGTTAAGATGCCGCGATATGGCTTCGCTCCTGCGAATTCCGCTAGGGGAATGCCGCTGCCGCGAATCTTGCGCATCAAGGAGGCAACAACGGGAGGTTCAAGCACCCAGCTCACCTTGGTGAAGTGCGCACGAGGCAACGGATAGGTGGCCTTGCTCACGGCTTCATCGAGCGCCTTTTCAGGGACATCGTCGCGCGGAATGACGCAGACCTGAGTGTCTTCCGGCGCGTCCTCTCCGGACGGCTTGCGTACAACAATCACGGACGGGAAGACGTCTGCGTCGGGGAAGAACTTCTTTGCGTGGCCGAAATCGGCAACGAACTCGATCCAGGCCTTGTCCGCGAAAAGCTGGCGCAAGCCCTCCGCGTAGCCAGCGCGCATCCACTTGTTGGTTACGACATACGACAGTCGCCCCCCTGGTTTCAGAAGGCGGAGACCCTGGTCGTAAAAGTAGACATAGAGGTCGGCGCTTCCATCGTAGCTCTCCGGAAACGCGCGCTTGAGTTGCGGTTTGTAGGCCTTGATCAACTCTTGGCGGACGTAAGGTGGATTGCCCAAGATAACATCAAATCCGCCGTGCAGTTCTGCGCTCTCCCATCGCGTCCAAACACCCGGGAACGCAACCTGCCAATTCTGGAACTTCTCCGAGCGGATAAGCTCGCGCGCACGGCTAAGGATGCCGGCGAACCGCTGCGCCAGGACGCGTACGCCGTTGCTCAACTGGTCGAGTACATCCTTGGCCTGGGGGTGGCCGTTGCCTACGTCGGCAGGTCCTAACGTTAAGCGGCCGCGCGCGATTTCAAACGGATCACCATATTGGCCATCAAGCCAAGCCCGAACGGAAGACTGATCCTCCTTGTCGAGCTTTAGCCAGTCGAGGGCGTAAAGAATTGTTATAAAGCTGTTGAGTGGACGTGTCTCCTGCTCTATGCCGTCGAACAGGGTCTTGGAATGATGCACTTCGGCGATGTCGATATCGTTGACGCGCTCCAGTTTCTGCATGGCGAGCGCCTGGGCCATCGCTTTTTGCATCGGCTCATTTATGAGCAGTTGGCCGCCCCACTTGGTGAGGCGATCCATGGCTTCACGCACCCAAAATCCAAACAGGGAATTCCCGCACCGCAGGTGGTGGTCGAGAAATGAAAGCGGCGCGCCGACCGTGAAGGTGTGCAGCCAGAGCGCCACCTTAGCCAGCTCAACGGCCATGGGGTTCTTATCCACCCCGTAGATGCAGCGTTTCAGGATCGTGCGTCGAACAATGTGCCTGTCGTCCAGATGCTCGATGACGAACGGCCACTTGTGGACGGTCGCCTGACGAATGATGTCAGTGCGGGTCTGCTCGATGCTGGCAAGTACTGGCGAGCGATAGGGCTTATCCGACCAATCGACGATCAGTTCCGCTTCCGCGATGGCGGCAAGAACTTTGTCCGCCAGCCAATCCACAAGGTTCACTAGGAAATGGCCAGAGCCCATGGATGGGTCGCAGATGCGCAATTCAAGGATGCGAAGAGCAGGGTCAAAACCTTGCAGCAGGGCGAGGCGAGTTTCGATCGGCCGCTTGTCCTTGGCAAGTTTCGCCGCTTCTTCGCGGAAGGCCTGCAAGCGTTCCTCGACGAACGGTCCTACTGCTTTTTCTATGATCAGGGAAACAAGGCTGTCGGGTGTGTAGTAGCTTCCGGATTCGTGCCGAGCGGTATCATCCGCATCGACCAGCACCGTATCGCTGTCCGCGTCGTAGCGAAGCCCATACTCAAGGGTGCGCTCGTAGATTGTACCAAGCTGCTGCACGGTTAGGTCGCGGTAGTTGATGTACCGCGGCTTGCCGTCTTCATCTTCACGGTGCGAAAGCTTGTAGATCAACTCGGCTACCACCGCATCGGGCAGGTCCACCCGATCCAGTATTGGTGCGCTGTCCTTCGCAAACAGGCCGCCATTATAGGGCGGAATGCCAAGGGTATCGTCGCCTTCGGAGATAGCCTTGAACACTGCCCTCAGCTTCGGCCAGTAGGTGGCAAGGCTTGGCGAGAAGGATTGGCGTTTGGAGATACGGTCCGCGATTTCTCCCCGCATTGTGGTCAAAGAGTAGCTCTTGTAGGGCTCCTGGTTGTCGGGAAGCAGGTCGCGGTCTTCCGCATAGACGACGAACAGCAGCCGATAGAGCAGAACCAGGGCGCTCTGGCGAATCTCCTCAAGATAGTGGCTATCGATCTGGGTTGGCTTTGCGGGATCGTTACGGTGCAGGGCAGCGACCAGCAGGGGATAGAGATCCCGAAAGACCAGCCGCGATAGGTCACGGGTGACCTTCGCTTCCCAAATTTTCCCTTCCTCGCGGGCGACGTCGTGGAACGTACGCGGCCCGTCGATGGGTAGGAAGGCTTGCTTGCGAAAGAGCAGGACAAAGAGTTTCAGCGCGTGCGCCGGGGTAAGCTTTTCGTCTGCCCGCTCGACGAGGTCGAGTTCGTGCCCAGGCAATTCCAGCGCCTTAGCAAGGTCGACCTCGAAATAGTCCTCCGATACTGACAAAGCGCCTTGAAAGTACAGGCGCCATTTCTCGCCATTTGTCAGGATGCCAAGGCGAACCTTGCCTCCAGTAACTATGTTCACCCGATCAAGGTATTGCAGCATCTGAGTCGAAGGCACGCCATCTTCGTGCGTATCACGCTTGTCCGTACGGTCAAGCGCGCGGCCCCAGCGCTTCGCTTCGG